>ERZ791825.16-NODE-16-length-252611-cov-41.377504_pt1 | contig 252611 bp, 226 predicted proteins | sample MGYA00510298_ERZ791825 | MGnify/ENA primary metagenome ERZ791825 (study PRJEB30046, sample SAMN00792010) | human gut metagenome | study: EMG produced TPA metagenomics assembly of the A metagenome-wide association study of gut microbiota in type 2... | reverse complement strand
AAATATGATTTCCTTCGTGAGCCATGGAGCTGGGATTCTAAAAATTTCGTGAAGCTCTGCTTCACAAAATTTTTGCTCAGAAGCCCAGCGGAATGCCCGGCGAACAGGAACATCATATTTCGTCTGTACCGTTTTTCTTTTCATAAACCTATAAAATTCTGACTTGTGAGAGGACGCTTATATCTGCCCTTCACAACCTATAAAAGCACCACGGAATCTGCTACTCCACGGTAAGTTAAACTCCGGTTATGCTTCCAGTTTCAAAATATAAATGCAGTTCGGTTTGTCAACCTTGATCGGTTTTCCTTCCCAGATAGAGTATTTCTTCTCGTAGTCCACTGCATAAAATGCAATATCATTGGATGCATTATTCAGAGTCAGATAATGTTTTTCATCCGGGAAGATTGCAAGCATCTTAGGGAAATCACTGCAGACTCTTGTCTGGAATGTGACGGTAAGAGTTCCCTCTTTTTGGTCGATCGCATAGCAGATAACAGAGTTTACACCGGAATTACTTACATATAAATACTTTCCGCTCTTGGAAACTTCCATACCGGATGCTGCGCAGACATCATCATCTTTTGGTCCCATTGTGGTGATCGTCTGGATTTTTTCAAATACAGGCATGTCATCCACAATCTTATAACTGTACACTTCTACCTGATTCAGCAATTCGTACAGAATATATGCAAATCTGCCGTCTCTGGAGAAACGGATCATACGAGGAGCTGACTCCAGTGGTCCACGGATAATATCGACCAGCTCTAATTTTCCGTATTCATAATCGACACGGTAAATTTTTACCTGATCAAGTCCGTTATCAACTGCACAGAGGAACTTCTGATCCGGTGTCAATTTTACACAGTCTACATGTGGGATAAAATTACGTTGTGCAATACTTCTTCCCATTCCTTTGTGGAAAATACCATCTGCGATATCACCAATACTTCCATCTTCATTCAGACGCATCATGGTAACACGTCCATCATGGTGTCCGCCTACAAAAAGATAACGGTTCTCATCATCTACTTCGACATAACATCCTCTCATACCACCAATCCACTGTTCATTGATTGGTTCGAGATCCCCGTCTTTTAAAATTTTGAAAGCTTCCACACCTTCATCTGCAATAGAATAAAGGAATTTTCTGTTCCTGGATACAACAAGATCAGACGGATTATTAATTGGAACAACTTTGCGTTCCTTCATATAACCTTTCGTTACATCAACATCATAAATATGAATTCCTACACTGTTCTCATGGGTATAGGTGCCCACATATGCAACATATTTTTCCTGTGCCATACTCGTAACCATTCCTTTCCAGTCCGTTTATTGTGATTCAGCTCCATGTAAACTGCTGAACTGTCACTCCTGCCTACTCTTTTCTGCGTAAAATATCATACATTTCCAATGGATGTCCCAGATCGATATATAATACCTGTTTTGGATGCGGCGCAGATTCCATTTCATTGCCCTCTTCATCCACAATGCGTTTTACCGTAACTTCAATATTCTCTCCATCCGGCTTCATCACTTCTATCTGCTCACCAACGGAAAACTTATTACGCTGTTCAATACGATATAGCCCTTCTTCATTTGTCCCGCCCACGATACCGAGGTATGTGTATTCTTTCAAATAAGTATTGTTATCGTAAATCTGCGCTTCATCCGATGGCTTTCCGTAAAAGAAACCAGTGGTAAACTGACGATAAGTGCAGTTTGAGATCTGATCTAAATACCATGGCATATTTTGCTGATAAAGCTCCGGTGATTTCTTATAATCATCAATTGCCTTACGATATGTTCTTGCCACAGTCGCGACATAGAGTGCTGTCTTCATTCTACCCTCTATTTTAAAACTGTCAATACCTGCATCGAAAAGATCTGGAATATGTTCGATCATGCAGAGATCTTTTGAGTTAAAAATATAGGTTCCACGCTCATTTTCATATACCGGCATATATTCATTTGGTCTGGTCTCTTCCACGATGGAATACTTCCATCTGCACGGATGTGTACATGCTCCCTGATTTGCATCTCTCCCGGTAAAATAATTGGAAAGCAGGCAGCGTCCGGAATAGGAAATACACATTGCGCCATGGATAAATGTCTCGATCTCAAGATCATCCGGGATATGTTCCCGGATCTCTTTGATCTCTGCGATCGATAACTCTCTTGCAGAGACGACACGCTTTGCCCCAAGTCCATACCAGAACAGATAAGTCGCATAGTTTGTGTTATTCGCCTGTGTGCTGACATGGCGCTCAATCTCAGGGCAGATCTCTTTTGCGATCTGAAATACACCAGGATCCGCAATGATCAGTGCATCCGGCTTTATTTCTTTTAACTCTTTGAAATATTCCCGCACACCTTCAAGATCATCGTTATGTGCCAGAATATTTGCTGTGACATAAACTTTCACATCATGCGCATGTGCAAATTCAATTCCCTCTTTCATTTCTTCCAAGGAAAAATTTTTTGCTTTCGCACGCAGTCCAAATGCCTCGCCACCAATATATACTGCATCTGCGCCGTAAATAACAGCTGTTTTTAATACTTCAAGGCTGCTTGCCGGTATTAAAAGTTCCGGTCTTCTCATTCCTTTTGTATCCTTCCTTTCCTATTTCTTCACACTCACGGTAATTCCATCTCCGATCGGTAACACCGAAGTTACCAGCTCATCGGAATGTGTCAGTTCGTACAGATATTCCCTCATTCTCTTATAAATCGTACGGTTTCTTCTCGTCACAATAAAATGGGATTCGATAATATCTCCGTCCTGCAAAACATTGTCTGATACCAGAATTCCTTCCGGTTTTAACAATCTTAAGATTTCCGGCATAAAATGGATATACTGCCCTTTTGCGGCATCCATAAAAATAAAATCAAACGGTTCCCGCAATTCTTTTAAGATATCTGCTGCATCCCCCTCTAAGAGGGTGATCTGTTTTTCTTTTCCTGCCCGCACAAAATTTTGTTTTGCAATGGGAATTCTTTTTTCATAATTCTCAATTGTGGTGATTTCACATGGGATTGGATTGTATTCAGCCATTAAAATTGCTGAAAATCCAACTGCTGTTCCAACTTCAAGGATTCTTGCGGGTCTTTTTATCGATAAGATCAGTTTCAGAAAACTCTGCATTTCCTTGCGCACGATCGGCACATAGGTTTCTAATGCCTCACGTTCTATCTCATCTAAAATCTCTGTATTCCCGGTATCCAGGGAATTGATATATGTTACCAGTCTCTCGTCAACGATCACTTCTATTCCTCTCCTGTGACTGTATCTGCATCTCTCTGTGTATCGGTTGTCTCTTCAGTTGTCTCTTCGGTAGTGCCTGTGACCGTCTCCGTGTCGTCTGTAGAACTCTGCTCCGGTTCTGCTGCCATAAGCACCATCATATCTCTCGCTGCCATGGATGTATTCAATGTGTAGACACCTGAATGAAGCCTGCCGGAGTAGGCAGACACTTTTAACTGTACAAAAAAGAGCTTTGCATTCTCCACAAGACCTTTTTCTTTCAGTTCCTTTGCGATGTCCATGTCTGACATGTCGTCTGAGATCTGGACGATAACATCCCTGCCCGGCTCTGCATCGACAGGTGCCTCCGTAAATACACGATAGCCAAAATCATAGCAATATGTTCCAATTTTCACAAATCCGATCAATACAAGCAAAATGACAAGTATTGAAAAACTAATGCTGACAAAACGAAAAACTACTTTGTTCAAATTCATCTCTTCCCTCATGATTCCTCAAAGCCAACTTCAAATTCCAGTCCCTCGATCAAAGTCCAGTTGATCTGCTGCACAATTTTGCAGAGTGCATTTTCTGCTGCAAGATACTCTGACACCATAGGGTTCTTCCGAAACTCCCGGTACTCATTCTCCATGAGGTCTGTCTCTTCATACAGATCCACAGTCCCCTGACTGTTCTGCAGCAGATAATTTTTCTTACGAAATTCTGTGATCTGGCTTTCCAGTTTTGGAAAGCCATGTACCTTTTCCTTAATTGCCTGATATCGGATGAATTCCTCACTGTTTCTGATCGCAGTCATTAATCCATCCATAGCATCTTCTATCTGACTCATATATGCTCCCAAGCTGCTTTTTACAAGTGCTTTATACTTCCATAATAATTGGCATGATCATCGGACGTCTCTTTGTCTCTTTCCATACAAAATCACTGAGAGAATCTTTGATCTCTGTCTTGATCTTGCCCCAGTCTGTGATGCCTTTATCCATGCAGTACTGCATTCTCTCATCCAGTACCTGCTTTGCTTCCTCCATGAGTGTCTCTGCACCGCGGACATAAACAAATCCACGGGATACGATATCAGGTCCTGCAAGCACCTGTCCGGAGCCGCCTTCCAATGTCAATACAACAATGATAATACCATCTTCTGCAAGATGCTGTCTGTCTCTCAATACGATATTGCCGACATCTCCGACGCCAAGTCCGTCTACCATGATCGCTCCGGTATGGACTTTTCCGGTCACTGCCGCGCTCTCCTCGTCGAGTTCTAATACGTCGCCGGAAGATAAGATAAAGATATTGTCCTTGTCAATTCCAAGTTCCTCTGCCACTCTCGCCTGTGCGATCAGATGACGGTATTCTCCATGCACCGGAATCGCATATTTCGGTCTCACCAGAGAGTAGATCAACTTAATCTCCTCCTGACACGCATGACCGGATACATGTACATCCTGGAAAATAACCTTTGCACCTTTCATGGACAGTTCATTGATAATATTGGAAACTGCCTTCTCATTTCCAGGGATTGGGTTGGAACTTAACACGATCGTATCGTTTGGCTTGATCGTCACTTTGCGGTGAATGCCGGATGCCATTCTTGACAGTGCCGCCATGGACTCTCCCTGACTTCCGGTTGTAATAATGACAGTCTGTTCATCCGGATAATTTTTTAACTGTTCAATATCGATCAGTGTGTTATCCGGGATATTAATATATCCAAGTTCGCTTGCAGTGCCGATAATATTTACCATACTACGGCCTTCCACGATCACTTTTCTTCCATTCTTATACGCTGCATTGATGATCTGCTGTACACGGTCTACATTCGATGCAAAAGTTGCAATAATGATCCTTGAATTCTTATTATCATCAAAAATGGCATCGATCGTTCTGCCAACAGTCTTCTCTGACATGGTAAATCCCGGTCTCTCTGCATTTGTACTGTCGCACATTAATGCAAGAACTCCTTTTTTACCGATCTCACCAAATCTCTGAAGATCGATCGCATCTCCAAATACCGGTGTGTAATCTACTTTAAAGTCTCCGGTATGCACAACAATTCCTGCCGGTGAATAAATAGCAAGTGCTGCAGCATCCTGAATACTGTGGTTTGTCTTGATAAATTCCACACGGAAACATCCAAGGTTGATATGCTGTCCGTATTTTACAACTTTACGTTTTACTTTTGTGAGCATATTGTGCTCTTTTAATTTGTGTTCGATAATACCATTGGTAAGTTTTGTTGCATAAATCGGTGCATTTACCTCTTTTAATACATAAGGGATCGCACCGATATGATCCTCATGACCATGTGTGATAAAGAATCCCTTTACTTTATCAATGTTGTCTTTCAAATAGGTAATATCCGGGATCACAAGATCGATTCCATACATGTCGTCTTCCGGGAATGACAATCCGCAATCCACAACAATGATACTGTCCTCATACTCAAAAGCTGTAATATTCATTCCGATCTGCTCTAATCCGCCAAGTGGAATGATCTTAAGTTTTGAGGAATGTTCATTCTGTTTCAAGTCTTTTCCTCCATCTTTATTTTTTCCGCTCTTTTTCACTTTTACAGTCTCTGCAGACGCACTTTTTGTTTTCTTCTCTGCTCTGGCTTTCTTTTCAGCCTTTCCGCCTTTTTCTTCTTTCCCTGCTGCCTCGTCTGTTTTCTTCTTTCTGGCTGTTGTATTCTTTCGTGCCGGTCTGCGTGCAGGTTTCTTCTCTGACGCAGCATTTTCCATTGTCTCTGTGATCTCTTTACGATTCTCTTCCGCAGTAAGATTTTCTGTTATATTTTCCTGTTTCTTCAAAATTCCAATTCCATTTCTTAATTTACTAATATTCAATATCTGCATCGTCAATTAATTCCGCAAACACTTTACCAAGAGCTGCAAGTTCGTTGTCATCTTCCACCATCTCGTAGACAACATCATCATTTTCATCTGCAATCTCTTTTAAAATATATGCTTCACTGTCTCCATCCTCTTCTTCTGTTACAAAAAGAAATTTTTTTCCATTGATCTGTGTCTCTTCCAACACATAAAATTCAATTTTCTCTTTTGTGTCCGGATCTGTAAAAATAACTTTTTCCATCTTTCTTCCTTTCTTATATTTTTCTGGTCTGCTGTCGTCATTGGGATTACTTTCTATGGACCTTATTTTTCTTCCGGATGCATTGCAAGATAGTCAAGATAGCCCTGCAGGATAAAAACAGCCGCAATCTCGTCCACAAACTTTTTGCGGTCTTCCCTGCGGATTCCTGATTCCATCATATGCTTATCTGCTGATACGGTCGTCAGCCTCTCATCCCACAGAATCACATTAAGTCCGGTACGACGCTCCAGCATTACTTTGAATTCTTTTGTTTTTTCGCAGCGCTCACCCTCTGTATTATTCATGTTCTTAGGATAACCCAAAACAATGCGCTCTACGTTATATTCTTTGATAATTTCCTCAATTCTTGCCAGAGACTGGCGCAGTTTATTAGGGGACTGTCTTCTGACGATCTCCAGTCCCTGCGCAGTAAATAAAAGCTCATCGCTGACTGCCACACCGACAGTCTTTGAGCCGTAGTCTAAACCTAATATTCTCATTCAAAATCTCCATGCCTCTGCCCTTCACCCGGACAGGCTTTTCCTGTAAGGCATATATTAATCTGTACTTATCCGGTTCTTCTTAAGTACATTAATTCCAATGATTATTCTTAATATATGCTTTCAATACCTCTTCTACTAATTCGTCACGCTCTACTTTCATGATCAGACTTCTTGCATTATTATGACTGGTGATATAAGTAGGATCACCTGACATAATATATCCAACAATCTGATTCAGTGGATTGTATCCCTTCTCGCTCAGTGCACGATACACAATTGCAAGTACATCCTTTACCTGCAGTTCCGGTTCCTTCTCCACTCTGAAATATTGCGTATTATTGATGTTCTGCATATTTGTCACGCCCTTATACTCTTCTTTACTCTATGGTAAGAAAGTAATCCGTAATTATTCAGTGCCTTCATAATTACAGTAATCCTCTAGCTTATTCTAATATAGTTTGTCCTAAAATTCAACCATAAGATAGATATCATCTGTCAATCTGCCCCGGATCGTTCCTTTCACAAACTGATTCGAAAGGTCAGCTACCGACTTCACAGCGATCTTTACATACTCTTTTGTGTATCCGGTAAAATATGTTTCGCCTTCAAATTCATAAGCCTCTTCCATCAGAGCTGTCACCTGTTTTCCGACATAGTATTCCCGGAATTCTTCAGACATTTTCTTCTCTAACGCCAGAAGGATATTGCTCCGCTCTTTTTTCACCGGTTCCGGAACCTGATGTTCCATCACAGCTGCCTTTGTTCCTTCTCTCTTAGAATACTGGAAGATATGCATTTCATAAAAATGGATACGTTTTAAATATTCTTTTGTAACCGCAAATTCTTCCTCTGTCTCTCCCGGAAAACCTACGATCACATCTGTCGTGATGGCAGGATGGTCAAAATATTTTCTCAGGATCTGACATCCCTCTTCATATTCCCTTGTATCATATCTGCGGTTCATGCGCTGCAGTGTGGCATCGCATCCGCTCTGTAAGGAAAGATGGAAATGCGGACAGATCTTTGGCAGCCCTGCAAGTGCCGCCGCAAATCCATCCGTCACGATTCTTGGCTCTAAGCTTCCAAGCCTTATCCGCTCAATCCCCTCGACATTATGCACTTCCCGGATCAGATGGAGCAGATCGTCGCCGGTATCCACACCGTAGGAACTCAAGTGGATCCCCGTGAGGACGATCTCCCTGAAGCCATGTTCCGCAAGGCGTTTCACTTCCCGGATCACATCTTCAGAATTTCTGCTCCGCACCCTTCCTCTTGCAAAAGGAATGATACAGTAGCTGCAGAACTGGTTGCATCCGTCCTGCACCTTGATAAAAGCTCTGGTGTGCTCTGCGGTGCGCTCTAAGAACATTTCCTCATATTCCTGCTTCTCATGATTGATATCGATCACATTCCCACACTTTCCGTGATCATTTTCATATGCTTCGATCATGGCAAGCAATTCATGTTTTTTGTTATTTCCGATCACGATATCCACCGTATCATCAAGCAGTGCCTCTGCCTCTTTTGTCTGCACATAACATCCGGCACCTACAACGATTGCATCCGGATTCATCTTTTTTGCTTTATGCAGCATCTGTCTTGACTTGCGGTCTGCCATATTGGTAACGGAACAGGTATTGACCACATAGACATCCGCATATTCTGTGAATGGGACAATCTCATAACCTGCATTTTCTAATATCTGCTGCATTGCCTCTGTTTCATATGCATTTACCTTGCATCCTAAATTGTGCAGTGCGGCTTTCTTATTTATTTTCATTTGATACTCCTATTTTGTGTTGACTTTTCCATAAAAAACCATTACTATAAAGTTAACTTTGATAGTTAATTAAGGAGGTTTTTTATCATGAAAACAGTACAGATTTCTTTAAACTCCATTGACAAAGTAAAATCTTTTGTTAATGCAATCACCCAGTTCGAATTTGATTTCGATTTAATCTCCGGAAGATATGTGATCGATGCAAAATCCATTATGGGTATTTTCAGTTTAGATTTATCCAAACCAATTGATTTAGCAATTCATGCTGAAAGCAATATGGATGAAATCATGGAAGTATTAAAACCATATTTAGTTTAATCATTTCCGAAGATTTGAGCCACAGAAGATACGTTCTGTGGCTTTTTCTTTTTGCAGCAGACAGTTCCTTTTTCCGATACTGCCTGCTTTTTTGTTTTATCCCTCAATGTGGATCACTTCTACCGTATCAATGGCTTCCTGCATTAATGCATCAATCTTTTCGCTTAACTTTCTCTCATCATTATGGATCACATTTAAGTTCGGTTTTGTCACCGGATGTTTTGCCACAAAAATGGTACAGCAGTCTTCGTATGGAAGAATGGATGTCTCATATGCATCGATTTTTTCAGAGATCGTGACGATTTCCTGCTTGTCAAATCCAATGAGCGGACGATAGACCGGCATTGTACATACCTCATTCGTTGCTGCAAGGGACTGCATCGTCTGGCTTGCCACCTGTCCGATACTCTCTCCGGTGATAAGACCGAGACATTTATTCTCTTTTGCAAAATGCTCTGCAAGTTTCATCATGTAACGGCGCATAATGATCGTTAATTCCTCATGCGGACACTGCTCGTAGATATAAAGCTGGATATCCGTAAAGTTCACAACGTGCAGATTGATCGGTCCTGAATATTTTGCAACAATTTTTGCAAGGTCAACGACTTTTTGCTTTGCACGCTCTGAAGTATATGGCGGCGCATGGAAATAAGTAGCATCGATCGTAACACCGCGTTTTGCGATCATATATCCGGCCACCGGGCTGTCGATCCCGCCGGATAAAAGCAGCATTGCTTTGCCGTTCGTTCCGACCGGCATTCCACCCGGTCCCGGAATAATCGTTGAGTATACGTTAATTTTTGCACGGATCTCAATATTAAATACCACCTGCGGATGATGCACATCTACTTTCGTCTCCGGGTAAGCATCTAAAATCTTCTCGCCCATGGCTGCATTGATCTCCATGGACTCCATCGGATAATTCTTTCTCGCGCGGCGGGCATTTACTTTAAATGTAAAATGCTTGTCCGGGTACACCTTATCAATGTATGCAATAACTTCCTCTGCAAGTTTGTCAAATCCTTCGTCTTCCAATAATACAACCGGGCAGATCCCGACGATACCAAACACACATTTTAATGCTTCCACAACCTCATCATAATCATAGTCGCTCAACGTATCGACATAAATTCTTCCCTGCTCTTTCCGGACAAGAAATTCTCCTTCTGCCTTTTTCAATGCATGGTTGATCTGGCTTACCAATGCATCTTCAAATAAATATCTGTTTTTTCCTTTGATCGCGATCTCCGCATATTTGATCAAAAATGATTTATACATGTTTTCTCCTTTTTCATGTCTTTTGTTAATTTTTCACAATTCAATTTACACTTTCATGAGTTTCGCAATTGCCGGACTACTTTCTCGTATAACGGCGGAGCTTTGGCACAACCTCGTTCATGACTTCCAATGCATAATCGATTTCTTCCTCTGTGGTATGCACGGAAAAGCTGAACCGGATTGTCGAATCCAGCAGACCACCCTTAAGTCCGATGTTTGCCAAAGTATGGCTCACGGATGGTTTGTTCGAGGAACATGCGCTTCCCGCTGACACATAAATCTTTCTGTCCTCTAATGTGTGGAGCATAACCTCACTGCGCACGCCGTCAATGCTCACACTGACGATCTGTGGTGCGGAATCACGTCCTGTCTTTCCGTTGACAGACACACCTTCTATTTTTAAAACGCCTTCCACAAAACGCTGTTTGATCTGATAAAGGTGGTCAATTTTTTCCTCAAAGTTTTCATAAATCTCTTCGGCAGCCTCACCTAACGCAGCAACGCCCGGTACGTTCTCGGTTCCGGAGCGCATGCCCTTCTGCTGCCCGCCACCGTAAATCAGCGGTTTTACCTTCGTCTTATCTTTGATGAACAGAAATCCTGTTCCTTTCGGCGCATGGATTTTATGTCCGCTGACAGAAAGCATATCAATCCCCAGTTTTTTCGGAAAAATACGGTACTTTCCATATGCCTGGATCGCATCCACATGTACCAATGTATTCGGATTTTTTTCTTTGATCACCTTGATTGCTTCTTCGATTGGTTCCACTGCTCCGATCTCATTGTTGACCATCATCATAGAGACAAGGATCGTGTCCTCACATACCGCCTCCCGCAGTTCGTCGAGTGAAATGATACCATCTGCATCCACTTTCAGATATGTCACTCGAAAGCCAAGTTCCTCTAAATATCCTGTAACTGCTGAAACAGACGCATGCTCTATTGATGTCGTGATAATATGATTTCCGGCTCTTTTATTTGCCAGTGCTGCTCCGATCAGTGCAGTATTGTTTGATTCCGTTCCTCCGGATGTGAAAAGGATTTCTTTCTCATCCACCTTTAACGTCTTTGCGATCTTTTTCTTAGCCTCTTTGATATAGTTCTCTGCTTCCACACCTTTCATATGAAGTGAGGATGGATTTCCGTAATCTTCCATCAGAACTTTTACCATCAAATCTTTTGCACGTTCACTGCAACGGGTCGTTGCAGAATTATCCAAATAAACTTCTGTCAAATTTGTTTCCATAATTATCCTTCTTTATCTATGCAGCATCACTCTTCTACTCATCCCTGCCATCGGTCTGACTCTCTAACTGATATCCCAAAATCGCAAGGGCTGCGATTCCTGCCGTCTCTGTTCTAAGGATCCGTCTGCCAAGTGAGATCAGCTGCATTTCATCTCTGACCATTTCAATCTCTTCCGGCGCAAATCCGCCCTCCGGTCCGATAAACACTGCGATACTTTCGCCTTTTTTTATCTGTTCCATTGCAGCCTTCGTCCCTGCCATTCCATGCTCGTTTTCATAGGGAACCAGTTTCACATCCAGTTTCTTGGCATATGCCACAGCTTCTTTGTACGACATCGGCATCTTCACTTCCGGGATCAGACTTCTCTTTGACTGTTTTGCTGCGCTCTCTGCGATCGCCTGCCAGCGCGTCACCTTTGATTTTGCCTTTTTGTCATCTAACTTTACCACACAGTTTTTCATGGCGACCGGTATGACCTCATAAACGCCAAGTTCCACAGTTTTCTGAATGATCCATTCCATCTTGTCATTCTTCGGAAGCCCCTGAAACAGATAAATCCTGCATGGCAGTTCTGTACTTTCCGCCTCTTTTTCCAGAATATCCGCACGCACAAAGCTTTCTGTAATATCAGATATACTACAAAAATAGTTTTGTCCGTTTCTGGTGCACACGCGGATTTTCTCTCCCGGTTTCATCCGCAGCACATTTTTAATATGGTTGACATCGCTGCCTTCAATTGTCACAAAATCTTCTGCTGCATTTTCATCTTCTATAAAAAACTGATACATGTCTTTTCCTAATTCTTTCTTGCTGTAATGTTCACCCATTCGCCCTGATGATTGATCTCTACAACTTCCAGACCGGCTTTCTCAATTGCCTCTTTCACGTCATTCTCTTTGAAATCGATGATTCCTGATGTGATAAAATATCCACCTTTTTTTAAACGCGCCGGGATCACCGGTGCCATTGGAATGATCACGTCTGCCAGGATGTTGGCAACAACGATATCAAATTCTTCCGTTCCGGCTTTTTCCTGAAGTTCTGTATCATCGATCAGATTTCCAACATAAAATGTTCCCAGTTTCTGATCGAGATGATTTACTTCCATATTGTCGTGTGTGGAAGTCATGCAGTCCGGGTCAAGGTCTGTTCCGACTACCTCTGATGCCCCTAATTTCAGTGCCACGATCGATAAAATACCGCTTCCGCAGCCAACATCAAGAACCTTTGGTGTCTTTACCTGCGGCGTATATGTTTCATTTCCACGAATATATTTCAGCAACTGCCGGATGCAGAGCTGTGTCGTCTCATGCTTGCCTGTTCCAAAAGAGACACCCGGATCGATCTCAATCAAAAACTTGTCCCTGTCTTCTTCCTTCAGTTCTTCCCATGTTGGTTTGATCAGGATATCGTTAATATAGAAAGAGCTGAAAAACTTCTTCCAGTTGTTGATCCAGTCAAGATCCTCTGTCTGGTCGGATGTGATCTTTCCGGTTCCCATATCTACCACATTCCGCATCTCCTCGATGGTTGTCTTTACCTGTTTTAACAGTTCAGTGTCATCCTGTCCGTTGTCTTCCAGATAAAAACTGACATAGCTGATCCCCTCATCCGGTGGAAGTTCCGGCAGAAAATCAATGAACATCTCTGCCTGATCTTCTTTTGTCAGCGGCACATTATCCTCGATCTGCACACCTTCGATACCAAGATCCATAAGTGCAGAGCTCAAGTAATCTTCTGCCGCAGTCGTTGTCTCAATGGTATATTTATTCCATTTCATATTTTATATATGCTCCTTTTTGCGTATTTTCCGTTCAGATCATAAAAAACCATTAGATATACTACCACAAAGCCATTCAGGTTGCAAACAATTCCTTTTACTGCTGTTCTTTTGCAAGCTTGTCCAAAACTTCATATAAGATCTGCGCATCGATCGGTTTTGCAATATGTCCGTTCATTCCCGCATTTAAGGCTGCACTGACATCCTCCTCAAAAGAATTTGCAGTCATGGCATAAATTGCAATCGTTCCGGCATCCTCTCTCTCTGACTTCCGGATTGTGCGTGCCGCTTCATAACCATTCATCACCGGCATGTGAATATCCATAAGAATTGCCATGTAAGTACCTGGCTTTGCCTTCTCAAACAACTCGACGGCTTCCTTGCCGTTATGTGCACAATCCACATCCATATGTACCATTGCAAGCAGTTCTGTTGCCACCTCTTCATTAAATGCGGTGTCTTCCGCAAGCAATACTTTTTTCCCGGTAAAATCATATACCGCCTGTTCTTCCTGTACCACGGACAAATCGTTTTCCACCGGCTGCTCCGTTATTTCCGGTTCTGCAGCCTGTTCAAATTCAAATGGAATAGACACAACAAATGTCGTTCCCTCTCCTTTTTTCGATTTCACGGAAATGGAGCCTGACATCAGTTCCACGAAATTTTTTGCAATGGACAGCCCCAGTCCGCTTCCTCCGTGTTTCTGCGCAGTTGTCGCACTCTCCTGCTCGAATGGCTGGAACAGCCGCGTCTGCATCTCCTCCGACATGCCCTCCCCGGTATCTTCCACAAGGAAATTAAAGTATGCTTTCTCCTCCTTCACATAGAGTTCTTTCACTTTGATCGTGATTTTCCCACCGGACGGCGTGAATTTGTAAGCATTGGAAACCAGGTTCAGCAAAATCTGGTTCACACGAAGTCCATCCCCGATCAGATGTGTATGCGTCACCTCTTCGTCCTGTACCTCAAACGCTATCCCTTTCTGCCTGCACTGCGGTTCATAAATCGTGCAGACGGACATTAAGATCTCATGAAGATCAAACGGTTCCTTTGCAATTTTCATCTTCTTATTCTCGATAGACGACATATCTAAAATATCATTGATAATATTTAACAGCACCTTGGACGACACATCAATTTTATCGAGATAGTCCTCTATCTTCTTCGGATCTTCCTCATAGTGCTTTGCGATCTCCGTCAGTCCTACGATTGCATTCATCGGTGTCCGTATCTCGTGGCTCATCCTTGCAAGGAAATCACTCTTTGCCTGATTTGCCCGGTTTGCCTGATCGACTGCTTCTAAAAGCTGTTCATTCTTCTCCGCAATCTTTAAATAGCTTTTTCGTCTCGCCTCCTGCCAGAAAATCATAAACAGAATACTCGCCACCAGCAAAATAAAGATGACAATAAGCGGATAGCGGAACTTATACAGCACATCTGTCCAGGTAAGCTGATACCCATTCTCCACTGTATGGCTGATCGTGATCTGGGATACTTCCTGAGAGGGAATCTGCGTAATGCATTTATTGATAATGCTCATCAGGATTTTATTTTCATCACTGTTTTTTCCAACAATCCCCATCGGTTCTTCCTTAGACAGGTTAGGCAGTACCGTCAATCCCTCATACCGCGGTTTCTGCAGCAGCGGTGTCACCACGTTGACATTCTGTGCCATAAAGTCGCACTCTCCGCTGTTCAGAAGTTCCATACATTCCTCTGTCGTAGTGCATTTTACAATCTCAAACTCCGGATAATTTGCCTGGATATAATTTTCCAGTGCCGCATAACTCTTCGTGATTGCAAGAATATACTTATTCTCTGCATCTCCGGGTGTATAGTTCATCCCCTGCCTGCAGACAAGCGCCACTTCCCCTGTGTATATGACATCTGATACCAGATAATCAGATTTTGTGAATGCAGGATTTTCGACTACGACACCAGCCACCAGATCTGCCGGATGTTTTTCAAGATAATCTATCACACGCTGACCACTTTCCAGCATCGTGTACTGCAGATTCAGGCCGCTGCTCTCCCGGATCCGACTCACAAGATCAACAATGATCCCTTCGATTTCTCCGTCGTCATTTTCCATTGAAAACGGTGGTCTGTTATTGATAAACGCTATATTCACCTGTTTTTGTGCCCGAATATATTCAATTTCTTCTCTTGTAAATGCAAGCCCCATGGCAGAAGTATCTCCATAATACTTCTGGTACAGTTCACTTAAAAATGTCGGATAATCCGCTGTGATCTCTCCAAGCGCATAATCGGCATCCTCCATTACCTTTTGCTTCTGCTTTCCTGCCATCAGATAAAATGGCTGCGCTCCAAACCGGCAGATAATCTTATAATCGTCCATCCCGACAAGCGATCCCTGTACGACTGCATCCACAGCACCTTCCTCCAATGCCTGAAAACATTCTTCTGTCGTCATGTATTCTTTCAACTCAAACGAAAAATCTTTCTTTTTGGCATATTCTTTCAGATCATCATTCTGAAAACTTTCCTTCAGTCCAGCCACCCGGATGCCGTTAAAAGCCTCAAAATCATTGTAATAATACCTGTCATCATCCATTCTTGCATAAAGAACACAGGCTTCTGTTCCCGCCCAGTACTTCGAAAGCAGGAATCTCTCCTCACGTTCCGGTGTTCTCTGCGCCTGGCAGATCATATCAATCTCACCTGACTCCAGTTTTTTCAGGACATTGTCCCATGTGTCATACACATATTCGTACTTCCATCCTGTATACTCAGCGATCTTATCCAGCAATTCCACGCCATATCCTGTATACTCCCCATTTTCGTCCAGATCGATAAACCCGCCATAATCAATATATCCAATACGGATTGTTTCCCCAGAATCATTATTTTTTCCATATACCACAAATGGTATTGCACTGAAAAATGCCATCACAAAAATGATGATCCCATGTCTGATCTTCTTCCATTCCTTTTTCCCCATCGTTTTCTCCCTGTCTGATGTTCCATCGTTTTTTATCGTTTCCGTACCTGTGTCTCAGATCCTATATCGATTATAGCGAATTATACACCAGAAATAAAGCAAAAGAAAAAAGGCTGCCGCACAGCCTTTTTCTTTCAAGATCATAATACTTTTGATAAAAATTCCTGCAATCTTGGACTCTGTGGATGTTCAAAGATCTCCTGCGGTGTGTTTTCTTCCTGAATGACACCGTCATTGATGAACATGACACGGTTTGCAACCTCTCTTGCAAATCCCATTTCATGTGTTACAACCACCATGGTCATACCGTCCTCTGCAAGTTCTTTCATAACGCTTAAAACCTCGCCGACCATCTCAGGGTCCAATGCCGAAGTCGGCTCATCAAACAAAATAATATCCGGGTTCATGGCAAGCGAACGGACAATGGCAATTCTCTGTTTCTGTCCACCCGAAAGCTGGCTTGGATAGGCATCCGCCTTATCAGACAGACCGATTCTTTTCAAAAGATCCATCGCTTTTTTCTCTGCCTCTTCCCTGGTCATTTTGTTGAGTTTTACCGGGGCAAGCATAATATTTTCCTTAATAGTCATGTTAGGGAACAGATTAAACTGCTGGAACACCATTCCGATTTTTTCCCGTACATGGTTAATATCCACCGACTTATCCGTCATATCCGTCCCCTCAAACAGAACGTGTCCGCTCGTTGGGATCTCCAACAGGTTTAAGGATCGCAGAAATGTCGATTTTCCACAGCCGGAAGGTCCGATCAATGCAAGGACATCCCCTTTTCTGATGGTCGTGGAGATTCCTTTTAATACTTCATGATCCCCAAAAGATTTGCAGAGATCCTGGATCTCTAAGATCACCTCTGCAGAATTGGTTGTATTTGTATTATCGCTCATTGTTTCTCAACTTCCTTTCTAAGACACCGACAGCTTTGCTAAGTCCGACTACCATCAGAAGATAAATGACAGCAACTGCGATCAACGGCATAAATGCCTCATACGTAACGCTTCGGATAATGTCTCCACCTTTTGTCAGATCCATCAGACCGATGTAACCACTGATGGACGTCTCTTTCAATAAACTGATAAACTCGTTACACAGTGCAGGGAGAATATTCTTTACTGCCTGTGGCAGGATGATGGTGGTCATCGTCTGTCTGTAATTCAGTCCTAAGCTTCGTCCTGCCTCGAACTGTCCGATATCCACTGCCATAATTCCGGAACGCACGATCTCTGCCACATAAGCAGCTGAGTTCAAACCAAATGCGATCACTGCTACCACGATTTTCCCCGTGTTAATACTCTGGAAAATAACATAATAGATAATCAATAACTGGATCATGACCGGTGTACCGCGGATGATCGTCAAATATGCTTTACAGACTGCATTCAGAATGCCAAGCCCGCCATTTCTGTCATGGCTGGTTCTGACAATGGCAATTAAAAATCCTAAGACAATACCGATCATCACCGCAAAAATTGTAATGATCAATGTATTTCCAAGACCTTTTAACATATATGCATAGCGGTTATCCTGAATAAAGTTCTGGTAAAATTTTTCGCCAAACGAACTCTTTGCTGTCACTGCATTCCCATCACGTACAATGATCACCTGCTTGGAAGTTGCATATGTATCTGTAAAGTTGACATTCTTCTTTCGTTCTTCTGTCACGGTAAATCCGGCAGCGCCCACATCTATCTTCCCTGTAGACACAGCCGGGATAATAGAATCAAATGCCATATCTTCAATCTTCAATTCCATACCGAGCTTATCTGCGATTGCCTGCATGATATCCACATCTATACCGACGATTTCATTATTCTCATAATACTCATATGGCGGGAACTCAGCATTTGTTCCCATCGTCAGTGTTCCATTCCCACGGGACACATCCTGTGGTTCGTATGGATAATTTCCTTTTTCCGCATCTGTTCCAATATAATTTTTTGTAATCCGGTCAAGCGTTCCCTCGCTTCTTAATTCCTCTAATGCCGTATTGACCTTTTCCAGCAGATCATCGTTTCCCTTTGCGATAACAATCGCATATTCTTCCAGCGTAAATTCTTCATCGAGAATTTTAAGTCCCGGATTCTCCTCCACAAATGCGAGCGCCGGCTGTTCATCGATCACAACACAGTCAATCTTTCCCTGTTTTAATGCCTAGACTGCATCTGCGCCTTTGTTGTAACGCTCCACCGTTGTTCCTGATCCGTCATTTTCATAATCGGAAACATAAATATCACCGGTTGTTCCAAGCTGGACACCAATCTTTTTTCCAACGATATCATCCACACCGCTGATCGCACCGGCTGTTTCCGTGGATGCTGCTTCCTGATCATCCTTCTGCTTTGTGCCGCATCCAGCAATTCCTGTCAGCACAAATGTCAGAACGAAAAGCCAAAGCAGCAGTTTTTTACTTTTTTTCTTCATCATAAATATCCGCTCCTCTTTTTTTCTGATTGTCTGCATAAATATACATTATTTTTCATTGAAATACAAGTATTTTGGACTCAATTGTTAAGATTCCCTTTCCGATTTATCAGGGAACTGATTTTTTTCTTGACTGTCCCGCAAAATTACATTAAAGTTTGTTTTAGAAAAAACAAAGGAGATTTTATTTATGGAAAAAATTGCAAGCTTTACAATAGACCATATCAAATTAGAACCCGGCGTTTATGTATCCCGCAAAGATACCGTCGGTGCAGAAGTGATCACCACATTTGATCTGCGCATGACTTCCCCAAACGATGAGCCTGTCATGAATACCGCCGAGATGCATACGATCGAACACCTTGCAGCAACATTTTTAAGAAACCATGCTGTTTACGGTTCCAAAACTATTTATTTTGGTCCGATGGGATGCCGTACCGGATTTTATCTGCTTCTCGCAGGTGATTATGAATCAAAGGACATTGTTGGCCTGATGATTGAAATGTTTGAGTTTATCCGCGATTTTAAGGGCGATGTTCCTGGCGCAAGTCCAAAAGACTGTGGCAATTATCTGGATATGAACCTTGGTATGGCAAATTATCTTGCCAACCGCTATCTTGAAAACACGCTCTACCATATTGATGAAAAACATCTGGTGTATCCGGAATAGAGTTTTCAAAACAGACATTGTATTTTCTATTGTCATAATAACAAACCCGGTGTAATCTCTCAGCAAAGATCTTACACCGGGTTTCTATTATCTGTTCATTTTACTAAAATGATCCTTTTAATCTTTAGAATCTGTTTTAGATATCATCAAAGGATTCTTTTAATTTATCCATGAATCCCTTTTTCTTCTTACCCTTTTCCTGGGTGCCGTTACCACCGGCGTTGCTTCGGTTTAAGGACGCACCTGTCAGTTCATCAAAATGACGTAACGCCTCTTTCGCCTCATTATTAAGACCTGTCGGTGTCTGGACAACCAAAGTTACATACTGGTCACCACGAACCCCTTTATTTCTCAGGGATGGAACTCCCTTTCCTTTCAGACGGATCTTGGTGTCGGTCTGTGTACCTGGTTTTACTTCATAAAGCACATCTCCGTCAACGGTATTGATACGGATCTCGCCGCCCAATGCAGCCTGCGCAAACGTAACCGGAGCTGTGGAATAAATATTCATATCCTGACGCTGGAAGATTGGATGTCTGGATACAACTACTTCTACTAACAAATCTCCTCTTGGGCCACCATTGACACCCGGCTCTCCTTTTTCACGGATACGGACACTCTGTCCATTGTCGATACCGGCCGGAATCGTTACCTGGATTTTTCTCTTTCTTGCAATATATCCGGTACCACGGCAATCCGGACATTTGTCTTTGACTACTTTACCGGTACCATTACAATCCGGACAGGTCTGGACATTCTGCACCGTTCCAAAGAAGGACTGCTGTGTAAACACAACTTTTCCTTTGCCGCCGCACTTGGTACATGTTTCCGGGCTTGTTCCCGGTTTTGCACCTGTACCATGGCAGGTTGCACACTCATCCTTCAGAACCATTTCAATTTCTTTCTCACATCCGAAAACAGCCTCTTCAAATGTGATCCTTACACTGGTACGGAGATTCGCACCTTTCATCGGTCCATCATTGCCTCTTCTTCTGGCGCCACCGCCACCGAAGAAGTCGCCGAAAATATCTCCAAAGATATCTCCCATATCCATGCCTGAAAAATCAAATCCGCCAGCACCGCCGCCTGTACCATCGAATGCTGCATGACCAAACTGATCATACTGTTTACGCTTTTCTGCATCACTCAATACTGCATAAGCTTCCTGTGCTTCCTTGAACTTTTCTTCACATTCTTTATCACCCGGATGCATATCCGGATGGTACTTCTTGGCAAGAGTACGGAATGCCTTTTTTATATCAGCGTCACTCGCATTCTTCGGAACGCCAAGGACTTCATAATAATCTCTTTTCTCTGCCATAACGCTTAACTCCTTGTTATCATGTACAAATTTATCATACCGGCTATCTGTCTAAAGCATGATTCAATTTCCGGTTTTCAAAAATTTTAAAATATTTTCCTCTTCTACCGCATATAGGGTTTCCGGAAAACCGGAAACCCCTTTTTATATGCTGATTATATTTTAGACCTCTTTGAAATCAGCGTCTACAACATCATCATCTGCTGCGCCGGCATTGTTTGTCTGTGCGCCGCCCATGTTTCCCATATCAGGACCTGCTCCCTGAGCACCCTGTGCTGCCTGTGTCTGCTCATACATCTTAGCAAATACTTTCTGTGCACTCTGTGTCAGTTTCTCCTGAGCTGCTTTTAATTCAGCAACATCTGCGTCTGTCATCTCTTCTGCATTCTGATGTGCGTCCAGGAAAGATTTTACTGCATTTAAGTCAGCTTCTACTTCAGCTTTATCATTTGCATCAAGGTTTGCTCCAACCTGATCCAATGCCTGCTGTGTCTGGAATACGAAGGAATCTGCATCGTTTCTTGCATCGATCGCTTCTTTTCTCTTCTTATCCTGTGCTTCGAACTCAGCTGCTTCTTTTACAGCCTTATCGATCTCATCATCGGACATGTTAGATCCGGATGTGATTGTAATGTGCTGCTCTTTTCCTGTTCCTAAATCTTTTGCAGAAACGTTTACAATACCGTTTGCATCGATATCAAATGTAACCTCGATCTGTGGAACACCACGACGTGCTGGTGGGATACCATCCAGACGGAACTGTCCAAGGGATTTGTTATCTCTTGCGAACTGTCTCTCACCCTGTACAACGTTGATATCAACGGCTGTCTGGTTATCTGCTGCTGTAGAGAAGATCTGGCTCTTCTTGGTAGGGATCGTTGTATTTCTCTCGATCAGTCTTGTAGCGATACCACCCATTGTCTCGATAGATAATGATAATGGTGTTACATCAAGAAGTAAGATTTCACCGGCACCGGCATCTCCTGCTAATTTACCACCCTGGATAGAAGCACCGATTGCAACACACTCATCCGGGTTTAAGGATTTGCTTGGCTCTTTGCCTGTCAACTGTCTTACTTTGTCCTGAACAGCCGGGATACGTGTAGAACCACCAACTAATAATACCTGACCAAGATCTGCGTTTGTAAGTCCTGCATCTTTCATGGCATTCTGAACCGGGATTGCAGTTCTCTCAACTAAGTCATGTGTTAATTCATCAAATTTTGCTCTTGTAAGGTTCATATCGAAATGTTTTGGACCTTCTGCTGTAGCTGTGATGAATGGTAAGTTGATATTTGTAGTTGTAGCAGAAGATAACTCTTTCTTAGCTTTCTCTGCTGCTTCTTTTAATCTCTGAAGTGCCATCTTATCTGTAGATAAATCAACACCCTCTGCTTTCTTGAATTCATCGATCATCCACTGTGTGATCTTGTTATCAAAATCATCACCACCAAGGTGTGTATCACCATTTGTAGCTAATACTTCAATAACTCCGTCACCGATCTCGATAATGGAAACATCGAATGTACCACCACCTAAATCGTATACCATGATCTTCTGTTCTTTCTCATTGTCAAGACCATAAGCTAAAGCTGCTGCTGTTGGCTCGTTGATGATACGTTTTACATCAAGTCCTGCGATCTTACCGGCATCTTTTGTTGCCTGACGCTGGGCATCATTGAAGTATGCTGGTACTGTGATAACCGCTTCTGTAACTTTCTCTCCTAAATATCCCTCTGCATCTGCTTTTAATTTCTGAAGGATCATTGCGGAGATCTGCTGTGGAGAATACTGTTTATCATCAATTGCTACTTTGTAATCAGATCCCATATGTCTCTTAATGGAAGAGATTGTTTTTTCTGCGTTTGTAACAGCCTGACGTTTTGCAGGTTCACCGACTAATCTCTCTCCTGTTTTTGTAAATGCTACGATAGATGGTGTTGTTCTTGCACCTTCCTGATTTGCGATAACGGTAGGTTTTCCACCTTCCATAACTGCTACACAGCTGTTTGTTGTTCCTAAGTCAATACCAATAATTTTACTCATAATAATTTCCTCCTTTAATTAGCTACCTTTACCATGCTGTGTCTTACCACAGCGTCTCTGTACATATAACCTTTCTGAAGTTCTTCCGCTACTATATTTTCGCCAAGCTCTTCATCTTCCACATGCATGACTGCATTATGGAAATTTGGATCAAATTCCTGTCCAACTGCCTCGATTGGTTTTACACCAGCCTCCTCTAATGTTGTAAGGAATTGTTTGTAAATCTTATCCATACCAACGACAAATGCATCTTCCTTTTTGTCTTCCGGTACAGCCGCAAGTCCGCGCTCGAAATTATCGATCACCGGAAGCACTTTCTCAACAATTGTTTTTGCTCCCATATCAAACATCTGTGATTTTTCTTTCTCAGTACGTTTGCGGAAATTCTCAAATTCTGCCATCTGGCGTCTCAGACGATCGGTAAGATCTTCAATCTGTTCATCTTTCTTATCTTTTTTCTTCTTGAAGAATCCCTTTTTATTGTCATCAGAATCCTCTTTGGAAGATCCTTCTGTCTCTTCCGCCGTTTCCTCTGTGTCTTTCTCTTCTGTCTCAGAAGCTGTATCCTCAGTCGTTTCAGCTTCTTTTACGGAATCTTCTGTCTGATCTGCCTGGGACTCTTTTTCTAAATCCTCTAAAACCTCTTCTAATACTTCTTCTTTCTTCGCTTCCTGCATTTCCCAGCCACCTTTCTATACTTCTCCTTTTGGCTTATCTAAGATGCCATCCAGAGATTTTTTCAATGTGTTCAGATTCGCCATTACTTTCTCATAATCCATCCGCTTCGGTCCGACAATTCCTATCGTTCCCCGAACACCTTCGCCCAATTCATAAGTTGCAGTCACAACACTGCAGTCCTTCATCGTCTGGATCGGGCTTTCATTCCCTATATAAACCTGAATTCCTGTATTCTCTTCATCCAACAGGTTTTCAGTTACAAGGCTTGCCAACTGCTGTTTTTCCTCAAATGTGGAGATCAGTTCACTTGCTTTCTCCGCTGAATCAGATAACTCCGGATATTTGAAAAGATTTGTCGTACCACTTGTATAAATCTTAATATCCTCATCCTGACCCATTGTCTCACCAAGTGTATCAAGTACGTTGCTGACGATATCGCTGTGGATACCTGCCTGCCCTTTCAGCTTGGCGATAGTCGCAAGATTGATCTCTTCTAATGCCAGACCATTCAGATTCGAATTCAGCAGGATATTCAACTTCAACATTGTCTCATTATCAAGCGGTTCTGATACCGGAATGATCTTATTCTTGACCATGTTGCCCTCTGTGACGATCACTGCAAGGATCTGTTCCTCATCCACATTAGAGAGCTGGATGAACTTCACTTTGTTCCGATGATAACTCGGTGCTGATACCATTGTTGCATAGTTGGTATTGGCTGCCAGAACTTTTGCAACCTTCTGCAGTACCTGTTCCATCTTCTCGGTGTGTTCGATGACAAACTGTTTCATGTCATCCACTTCCCGGTTCTTCTCTTCCATCAGATGATCTACATAGAAACGGTAACCTTTATCGGAAGGAATCCGTCCAGCCGAAGTATGCGGCTGTAAAATGTATCCTAACTCCTCAAGGTCTGCCATCTCATTCCGAATCGTTGCTGAACTTAAATTCAGGTCTGTATACTTTGAAATGGTTCTTGAACCAACCGGTTCACCTGTTTCCAGATAGTTGCGGATGATAGCATTTAAAATTTTCGTTTTACGTTCGTCTAATTCTAATTCTTCCATTCACTCACTCCTGCTTCTGGAAATATCATAATTGTCCAACAACGCTTGTCACTGAGCAATTATCTGTGTGTTTTTAGATTTGTTAGCACTCATTTGATTGGAGTGCTAATATCTATGTACCTAACATAGCACCATCCTATTTTTTTGTCAACAGTATTTCTGATGTTTTTTGAAGATTTTTTGTGAAAAAATTGTGTCCTGCCAGAGTTTAGCGGAGCAATATTTGTTTCCATCCAATGCTTAATAAATCCCATGCTTCTTTTTTTACAAAAAAACAAGGTAGAACACTCTTTGAGTTTCGAGAGCGTCCTACCCTGTTTCATATTTTATTTTGCAAGCTTATCGATCCATGCAAATAATTCTTCGAGATCGTAGTCTCCGCTGTGCGGTAATCCCCACGGCAGTGCAAAATCCACGTCATAACCTTTGTTCTTTAACATTGTTGTCAATATTACCGGAATCGCGATCGAGGTGTCTCTGTCAAAAGCCCCATGGCGGATTCGCCAGTTTTTCGTTGTGTCACATTCTCCGATGAATTTTGTTGGATTCAAAAGCTTTATCATCTGATCGTCTGCTTTTGTTCCATTTACCTTAGAATGTTTTTCTGCAAATTCTGTAAAATGTCTTGCCATCACTTCATCATCACCGAATTCTTCATTTTCCGGACTTTCTAAGGAAAGTGCATCAAAAGCCGGTGTTGGTTTCATTCGTGTGATTTTCTTTACATACGCATCTGCATCAATCTTTTTGACCTGATTTTCTTCGAATGTGATGTATCCCTGTTTCTCTATATCGCTTCCAGGAACAGCCAGATCTGACAATCTAACCTTGGAATCATGCGTTTCTTTTTCTTTTTGGGCAGATGCCGCTACGAAGCTCATGACATAGTCCTTAAATGTTCCTTCGCCATTTTCCTCAAGTGTCAGCTCTTCTCCATTCTCATCTTTGAGTCCGAGAGCATTCACATATGCCGGAAATTCTGCTTTTAATTCTGCAGATAATTTCTTTTGTTCCTCGCTAAGTTCTCCAACAACAGGAATCATTTTCGGTCCTTCCGGACTCATTTCAAACTTCATCATGTGAAAAATCGGTTCTTTCTTGAAAAGCCATTCATATGCAGCATCCGCATGCTCCAGATTATGGATCGGGCAATAACAGCTTGCCGCAAAAATATCATCTTTTTCCTCTGCCGCGCCGATTGCTTTCAGATAAGGCTCATATTCTTTTGCATTTCCGGTTGCACCGGCTAACGCTGATAATGCACCTCCTGCCGAAGTTCCGTTTGTAATGATCTTCTCTACGTCTCCCGGTACTGTTTTTGCATTATGTCTCATATAGCGGATCGCCGCCTTCATATCTACAATTAACGCCGGTGCACGTCCACTTCGTTTTTCCTGATTTTCTTTATTCTCTTTTCCTGTGCCACCTACAAAAAATTCTTTGGACTGCATACCTGTATTGCGGCCTCTGATTCCTGCACACATGACTACATATCCATGTAATAAAGCTTCGAATGCAGAATTTGGTTTGTGATTAAACTGGTCGATCCCCACTTCCATTGCAGGTCCTTCCATATAGCCGCCTACTGTATTCGGTGTAAAAATTGGAGCTGTCTTTAGTGAATATCCATTTATTGTTTTTCCACTATAATATTCCTCCGGTACGTAGATGTTCAATGTCTGAACTTTACTGGCAGGATTCGCACAATAAACAATATGTTCAAATGCCCTATATGTGATGCTCCGGTTTCCCAGCTCACAAGTTTTTACTTCATATCTTTCCGGATCAAATGTTAAATCGTACATAAATAACCTCATTTTCTAATCTCTGTTATATTGATCTGCATATTTTTCAACATCAAGTAATAATACAATTACAAGAATAATAATTCCAAGGATCACACCCATCCATGTGTAATCAAATTTCACTGCATTAATGACAGCCTGTGTTGGTTCTGCTACCGGATTGTATCCGACTGCTGCAAGAATCCATCCTGTAAGTGCACTGCCTACGCCAATTCCGATTTTAGATTCGATAGACTGTGCCGAAGAGATTAATCCTTCAGAACGGATGCCGAATTTCCAGTTTCCATACTCTACTACATCCGGAACAAGTGCGAATACTGCTGAAAGGATTGGTCCAACCCCCAATGAACGGATCACAGTTCCAACTACGATCATTGTCGTGTTTTCCCCTGCAAGACCTGTAATCGCAAATCCTGCAATAATTAAAACTGCTCCCATAAGAAGGAATGTTTTCTTGTTCCATTTTTTTGAAATCGCAGGCATAAGGAATAAAATTAAAATTCCCGGAAGCTGACCTGCTGTCATAAGTACGGACATAAACATTGGATTTTTAAGTACCATGTTACAGTAGAAAATCTGTGCACCGATAGCATTTGCATTCATAATAAGTGAAAATGCACCGAGTAATAACAGTAACCAGAAGTATTTGTTCTTCAAAGTTGCTGGAAGCTGTTCGCTCATAGGCACACTTGCTCTTTGTCTTCCTTCTTCCATACTTTCCATTTCCTTATTCAGTAAACCGGAAATAAGAATCAGGACACATGCTGCACCTCCTAAGATCACACTGGATGTTTTCCATCCAAAATTGAGGACAAGAGGTGTGATCAGTGAACCGGCTAACAATCCGATAATGTTATTTCCCAACGCCGAAAATGTTGCGAGCATGGTAGACTCATTCTTATCATGTGTCATCAATGGTAACAGTGCTGTATTAGAAATACCATAAATAGTATATACAATACAGTTCATAAAAATATATGTTATGTAAGCATACGCCAGTTTTCCTGTTTCTCCCAACCCTGCCGGAACATTCATAAGGAGAACAATTCCAAGAAGCGTAAGTGGTGCAGATGCGATCAGCCATGGTCTGGCCTTTCCCAATCTGCTGGATGTCTTGTCTACAATTCCTCCCATAACAAGATCTGTAACGCCATCAAAAATACGGCACACCAAGAACATGGTAGCAATTGCTCCTGCTCCGATCAGTACTGTGTCCGTATAATAATTCAAAAGAAACGCTGCTGCGATCTGATTGAATATACATCCACCACCAGTTCCGATTCCATACGCCACTTTATTCAAAGTAGGCACTTTCTTTTTTGATTCCATATCAAAACCTCCCTGAGTTTTATTTATTTGATACATTTATTATATTGTGTGCTTCGTTGACAAACAATTCTGCTTCCTTTAAAATTAAGTCAGAATCTGACTTAAAAGAAATGGGGGATTAGCATGAATACAGAATATTTGAAAGAATTTGTCGTTCTTGCAGAAACAAAAAATTTCTGGGAAGCTTCTGATCGTCTGTATATGAACCAGTCGACCTTATCCAAACATATTAAAAGTCTGGAAAACGAGCTTGGTGTCGATCTGTTTTTACGCACTACCAGAAGGGTAGAACTTACGAATTACGGTCAGACCTTTTTACCTTATGCAAAATCAATTACCCATTTTGAGTTTGAAGGAATATCTGCCATCCGAAGATTGCAGAATATTGAAAACGGTCTGCTGACGATCGGAACATTTCCATCTATGCCGCAGTATCACATTACGCAGCTGCTCTCACAGTTTCAGACAAGCCATCCCGATGCAACGATACGTATCACGGAAGACGATCCTGTCAATCTTTTACATTACCTTGAAAACGAAAGCTGCGAAATTGTATTTCAGAGGGAAGATAAGGCGACTTTCGAGAAAAACTTTTTAAGCGATACAAGAATTACAAGAATCCCCTATCAGAAAGACCGGCTGGTTGTCCTGATGCCGAATCATCATCCGTTGGCACATTCCGATTCTCTTACGTTACAGCAGCTTAAGAATGAACGCTTCTGCTTTATCAAAGAAGGATCCCTTATGTACCAGATTGCCATGAATGCCTGCCAGAATGCCAATTTCGTGCCAAACATTGTATTTACAAGTCATCGTATTGATTCCATTCTGGACATGGTTACCAATCAGAACTGCATTGCTCTTCTTATGGATGCTCATCTGAAGTTACCTGAAAACGGTCCAAGACAAACCGGCGAACCGTGGCATATTGTTCCTGTTACTCCGATTATTTCCTCCCAGATTTCTATCTGTTACCGGAATGATAAGCTACTTTCCAAAAACGCACAGCTTTTCATAAAGCTCTGCAATGATAACCTTTTTTCGTAAATCAGTAATTATATTTTTCCATAAAAATGCCGGTTTCCAAAAGTCAGACTTAAAAAGCTGACGATTGGAAGCCGGCACATTGTTCTGATCATACCAGTCTTTTATTTTTCCGGAACAGTTACATACCATCCCATGCTTTCACATTATTCTGAATTTCCAGTTTTTCCAAAAGACGCTCAACGAAATTATTGGTCCATTCCTCTATCGTCTTATATCCCTGATAATAGCTTACCATAGGTGGAATGATCCGGACTCCTATCATACCAAGCTCCTGCAGATTCCGTAAATGTATCGGACTAAGCGGCGACTCTCTTGCAACAAGAAACAGTGGACGCCCTTCCTTTAACATCACATCTGCCGCCCGCAGAAGCAGATTGTCACTATACCCACCAGCGATTCCTGCTGCTGTTTTCATGGAGCATGGCACAATGATCATCTCGTCTATCTGAAAACTTCCGGATGCCGGTCCTGCTCCGATTTCTCTGATATCATAAACAATATCTGCCAGTGATTTCACCTGCTGTACCGAATACTCTGTTTCCTGCTCTATTGTAAGGCACGCACTGTCTGACATGATAAGATGTGTCTCAACATCATAGCTTTCCTTTAACCGCTGTAACAAACGGATTGCGATCGGTGCTCCGGATGCACCGCTTATTCCAACTAAGATTCTTTTCATATGATATTAAATGAACTCCTTCCATTTTTCCTTGTCGACATCCATAAATTTGGCCCTGACAAATTTATTTTTCAACTCAAATGGAACTGTACAGTCAAAAATCGTTTTGCAGCTGATTCCTCTGTCTAAAATACTTGTGCTGTACTCCGGATCCGAGCTTGGATCCAGCGGATGGCAACGCACACCCGGAATTGTAATAATATCTTTATCTCCCTGGAATCTCGTATTCATTGCCCATAACACATCCCTGGTATCAAAAATATCCACATCTTCATCTACAAGAATCACATGTTTTAACTCCGGAAATGCACTAAATGCTAACAGTGCCGCCTGTCTTTGTTTTCCTTCATCTGTGTGGACCATCTTTTTGCACTGGAGAACTGCCATGTATTTTCCGCCACCTGATGGGTGTGCGTATACGTTTGTTACTTTTCCCGGTAACGCTTTATCGATCATGTTAAAAATGCTTGCTTCTGTCGGAATCCCTGCGAGATTCACATGCTCTTCACTTGGTCCGATCACGGTCTGCATGATCGGGTTTTCCCGGTGTGTAACTGCCTTAACTTTGATCAGCCAGCATTCATGGCTTGCCGCACCGTTATATCCCGGAAATTCAGGCATTGCATATCCGGTATGGGTGTTCTGATCTTCGATCACTTTCACTCCCGGCTGTATCTCTCCTTCAATAACATACTCTGCATTTGCGACCGCATTTTCTTTTATTGAAATACACGGTGTTAACTCTACCGGTGTTTTGCGGATCGCACCTGCAATGGAAAGTTCGTTATATCCAAGCGGAGTTGTCGGCGGTTCAAAACAGGATCCGACTTCTATTGCCGGATCTACTCCTATGGAAATAGAAATCGGCAATGGTCTGTTCAATTCAGTTGCCCGCTCTGCCATTGCACCGATATGTCTGCTTCCCGGCTGTAAAAAAATAGAAAGTTCATCTTTCGACTGAATGCACATTCTGTGTATCGTCACATCAGAAAGACCTGTATCCGGATGTGTTGCGTAGCACATTCCCATTGTTATATAAGGTCCTGCGTCAACCGGAGTATTCGTTGGTGCCGGGATCAATTTGAACAGATCAAAATCCTCATCCGTCACACGGTGGATCACTTCCTGGCAGGGTGCTTTCCTATCGGATACAACCGGTTCGATCGGATGCAGGGCAGCATCACATAACAGCTTACCAAGCTCTTCCTTTTTGCATCCCAAAAGTGCCGCAACTCTTTCCCTGCTTGCAAGCAGGCCGATCAACACCTTTGCATCTTTATGACCCTTAATATTATGGAACAGCATTGCCGGACCATCTATCTTCGTCGGACGCATAACGGTTCCGCCTGCTCCTACATGCCGGTAAACCCCCGCAAGCTCAGCTGCCGGATCTACCTCTATGTCTGTTTCTACCAGCTGCCCTTCCATCTTCTTCAGAAGTTCTAATGAAGTTCTTAAATCTTTTACTTCCATATTTGAATTTTCTCCTTATTCCCATTTTTATTCGAATCAATCGCAGTCTCTATACCTGATGCCTGTTATAAATCTTTTGTTTCCCATAAACTTTGCGATTTCTTTCAAATTTATTATAAAAAAAGAGAATGAATTTAAAAATTCAAATTCATATCGTTATTAATTCACATTATGACTTAATCAAAAATAGCAAGACTTCGGCTAAAGCTTTTTTCATTTCAGAAATTATCTTTTCTATCCCGTTGGAATTAATGTTGTCATAGTGAATTCCAACTGACACGACCACCGGAACCTGAAACTTTTCATACAGTTTTTCTGCCCACTCTTCACTTATAAAATTATCTTTGTGTCCCTCAAATGTCTTTGTGCAAATCTCACCTTTTGGGTCAACAATACTGATTGCTCCGATATGAGCAAAATCACCGCCAGTGATCAGTACTTCAATTCCACATTCCGTCTTTGTAAATAAAATTTTAACGGGTTTATTTAAAATAATAATTTCTTTTTCCATCTAATTAATCCTCATTTTCAAAAAAGTGGTCTTTCGTCATTTATCTTTACCGATAAATCGGCCACTGCTTCCAAATCCTCTGCTGATTGTAATAATTCTCTTTGTCATAACCGCTTCTGACAAAAATTGAGAAACTGCATGATATGCTACACACTTTTAACTGCATGAAGTATTTTTAATAATTTACGACAGCAGGTACACAAAAAACGAGTAACAAAACTGGATTTATGCCAATCTGCTACTCGTTTAATATTTATTATATTTTTTTAAATGTCAAACAAAAATTTTTCTAGTTTTAAGATTCCTACTCCAAAAGAGTGCTTTCCAAATCCTGAAGCATAATATCTAATGCAGTGATTCCACCTTCAGCTGTATACCATACTGCCGGATGTTCCAAATAAACAATATTTCCATTTTTATATGCATCTGTACTCATGACTAGTTCATTTTCCATAATTTCCTGTGCCAGCTGCGCACCCTCTGTTCCAATTGCGCTGTCACGGTCCATCACAAAAATATAATCTGGATTTTCTGCCACAATTGTTTCAAAGGAGGATTCATTTCCATGTGGCGAACTCGCATTATCAGATTTCCCATATCCTTTTTTCTCTTGTGAATTCTGTTCCTCCGTATTTTTTTCTATCTGGGCATCCCCGGTACCAGAAGCTGTAAGGTTGTTAAATCCAATTTCCCCACCGATAATAGAGCATCTGCCGTCATTTCCAAGCAGATTAAAGCTTCCACTTGTTGTCATTCCAATCAATGCAGTTTTTCCGTCTGCAACAGCTTGTAATGCTGTAATACGTTCTGCAAAATCAGAAGTTTTTTCTTCGATTTCTGATTCAAGCCCAAATAGAGAAGCAATCGTTGTCGCATTTTTTATAACACTTTCCACAAGACCAATTTCTGCATCTGTGGAAAGATAGATAACCGGTGCGATTTCACTTAAGGTATCATACGACGCAGACAATCGTCCACCGATAAAAATTACATCCGGTTCACATTCCATTACCGCCTCCATATCAGCTTCCTTAATTGTGCCAAGATTTTTTATTTCTGAATTTCCCACATAATCAGAAAGGTAGTCAATTGATGTGTTAGCGGTTCCCACTACTCTGTCCCCAAGCCCCAGATTGTCTATGATGTCAAGAACTGCCAAATCCAGAATGGCAATCCTCTGTGGATTATACGGAACTGTAATTTCTACTTCTTCTTTGTTAGCATTTAGTGTGGTAATCTGTAAAAATTCAGGTGTTCCTGCTTCTGTACCCTCGCTTACTTCTGTATTTTCGCTCACCTCTGTCGTTTGAATGGCGGGATTATTTGCTGCCTCCGTTTTTCCTTCCTTTGCCTGTCCACATGCAACAAGTCCTACTGCCATTACAGATACTAATAAAAGTGCAAATTTTTTCTTCATTGTTTCATCTCCTTGTTTTGATTAATAGTAAATAGATAATGGTTTCCCTTGGATATTTAATATTTCAAAGTCTACCTGATAAATTTCCGACAGAACCTCTTTCGTAATCACCTCCTCAACTGTTCCATATTTTGCAATCCTGCCTTCCTTAAAAGCACAGATATAATCCGAATAGAAAGCTGCATAATTAATTTCATGGAGTACCATGATAACTGTTTTATCCAGTTCATCACATAGTCTCCGCACAATTTTCATCAGATTTGTTGCATGATAAATATCAAGATTATTGGTAGGTTCATCCAACAGAACAAACTCTGTATCCTGTGCGATAACCATTGCGATATACGCACGTTGTCTCTGTCCTCCGGATAATTCATCAATAAATCTATTTCGAAACTCATCCAGTTCCATATAGGTAATAGCCTGATTAATTTTTTCTTCATCTTCTTTTGCCATCCGCCCACCAGAATGTGGAAACCGCCCAAACGCAACCAGTTCTTCTACAGTAAGTTTCATCTGTATCTGGTTGCTCTGTGTTAAAATTGCCAGATGTTTTGATAATTCTTTACTGTTCCATTTCTCCAAATCTTTTCCATAAAAAGAAATCAGTCCCTGGTCTTTCACAACCAGTCTTGATATCATTCCCATTACTGTAGATTTTCCAGCCCCATTCGGACCGATAAACGATGTGACCGTTCCTTTGTGAATTTCAAAAGACACATTATCTACAACCGTATTCCTGTCATAGCTCTTTGTTAATTCCTGTATTCTCATCAGGTTCTCCTTCTAAGTAATAAATATAGAAAATACATTCCGCCAAATAATGTGATAAACACACTGACTGGAATTGCATATACAAATATTTTTTCTACAATCAACTGTCCACCAATTAAAATAATCATTCCAAACAATACAGAACCGCTAATCAGTTGTGTATGCCGGTATGTCCGAAGCAGCTGCCTTGACAGGTTCGCAATAATCAGTCCTAAAAAAGCCAACGGTCCAACCATTGCCGTAGCCACGGCAATATATAGCGTTACACCAAGCAGAAGCTTTCGAATACTTGCATCATAATCAACTCCAAGATTGATTGCCTGTTCCTTTCCCAACGTCAGAACATCCAGAATATAAAGCTCTTTTCTTAATGCAATTGCAACAATAAGCAATACTGTAATTGATAAAATCATGATTTCCGAATTTACATTACTAAAACTTGCCACCAGAGTTGTTAAAAGCGTATCGTATTCATTTGGATCCATAATTCTTGTCATAGTACTTTGTATACTAGAAAACAGGCTTGTTAAAACTGTTCCAATCAGAAGCACATATAAGACATTGTGTTTTGTTTTTTTGAAAAGGTAACTGTAAATTATCGTAGCCGTTACTCCCATAATCACTAAATCAATCAGAAAAGAACAGTTAGCATTAACTACCAGTGCACTTCCCGAACCAAGAATAAATACCAAAATTGTATGTATCATGGTATATAACGCATCCATTCCCAACAGACACGGAGTAACAATTGTATTGTTAATAATAGATTGAAAAACAATTGCTGCACTCCCAATCGCATATGCTGTTATCATCATCGCAATCAGCTTTGGCGTTCTTATTTTCATTGAATATTCAAATAGCTTTTGATTTTCGAATTTCACTCCGACTGTCATGTATAAAGCAGCAGCCAGAATAAAAAGAACAAACATAACAATCATTTTTTTACGATTGCGCTTTGCAGAATTCTGATTCACTCCCGCCCCTCCTTTTCTTCATTTCAATCGCTTTATTCCCATATTTCAACCGGTACAAAAGCATGACAATAAAAATAATGCTTCCTATAATTCCCACAATAAGCTCAATCGGCAGTTCATATGGTCGAATTACACTTCTTCCAATCATGTCACACAGTAATACAAAAATTGCCCCAAATAATGCAGTATCTATCAATGTTCCACGAATACGGTCTCCTTTAAACATTGCAACGATATTTGGAACAATTAATCCTATATAGGAAATTGACCCAACGACCACAACAACAGATGCCGTTATCATCGCTGCAATCGTAAGACCCATAAAAAGAATCAGATTGTAATGTACACCCAGATTTTTCGAAAAATCTTTTCCCATTCCGACGATATTAAAGTGATTTGCATAGACAAATGCAAGTATTACAAGCGGAACTACCATGTAAACAATCTCATATCTGCCACGAAGAACCATCGAAAAATGTCCCACCAGCCATGTCGACAATGCCTGTGTCATCTCATACTTATACGCAAGAAAATTCGTAAGTCCTGTGACTACATTTCCAAACATAATTCCTACAAGCGGCACCATAACCACATCTTTAAACTGAATTCTCTGGATAAATGCCACAAAAATCCACGTCACTAATATTGCAGAAAAAAATGCAAATATCGCACGGCTCCACAAGGTAGACCCCGGCATAAAGATAAGTGCAATCAAAATTCCAAACTGGGCAGATGAAATCGTTGCACCCGTTGACGGTGAAACAAATTTATTCATACAAAGCTGTTGCATAATCAACCCTGCAACACTCATTCCTATTCCGGTACAAAGAATTGCCAGTAGTCTTGGCAGTCTCGAAATAAAAAATATTTTTATTGTCTCTGTATCTCCGCTTAGTAATCCATGAGGGCTGACATCTAAAACCCCTATAAACAAAGATACCACTGACAGTAACAGTAGAATGAAAATAAGAACCATTGTACTTTTGTGATTTTTCAAATATAGACTCCTTTCATTGGTTAGTTGTACCTAACTCCCGATAGAATATACTATATGAAATTTGTTTTTTCAATAACGCACTTTTAGGTAAGTATAAAAATAAAAAAAGAATCTTTTCACTTCGCAATCAAAAGTGAAAAGATTCTTCGCATTTTTATCGCCTAATCGGCAACTTCAATTGATTTCTTTTTTGCATATTCTTTTGTGTAATCACATAATTTTTCTACAATTTCTATTAAATCCGACTGTTCCTCTGCAATATCATATATTATGGTTTTCGGTGGATTATCATTAATAATGGTTCGTTCGATAATGCCGTCCTGCTCTAATTCTTTCAACTGCGTTGTAAGCACTTTTTGTGAAATATCTGGTATTGCCTTTGTCAACAATGAAAACCGGTTATCTCCATGGCTAATGTGCCATAAAATTCTCAGTTTCCATTTTCCACCAATCAAATCATTTGCTAATAATAACGCACATGAATACTCTTTTTTTATTTTTGACATAATGCATCTCTCTTTCTTTCATGTTTTTCTATAATTAACACCACAAAATAAAAAAGTCAACCAAAAAACAAACTTCTGATGATTGCTGTCGGAGTCGGAACTGCTGTAGGTTTAAATGCCTTACTCTCCCGTAAAATTGGACAGCACAAAGCAGAGGAAGCCTGTCAGGCTGCCACAACCGGATTACTTTTAATGCTTATTACAGCGGATACACTATGTTTTGTAAAAATATAAAACCATGTGTAGATCCTGCTGCCTTTTTTTGCTCATGGCTGAAAGAATTATTCTGCATACACCTATACCTTCACTGTATATGACTCCATTCTTGCCATACATCCTATATCACTCCATACTATTTTTTCTTGTTAAAACTTGAACTACTGTATGTAAATCGATGTTCCATTGCTCTCTGTGCCGCCTTTAGCCTCTTTTCTTCTGCTGCCAGTCTTCTTGCTTCTATACTCCGCATGTTTTTCTCATACTGCTTCCTTAATTTTTCTTTCTGTATCACACCTCTATCTTGTTTCCAGTCCTCTACAACAGCCTCTATTTCCAACTGTAAACCGCTATCTTCAATAGTTAAAAATCCATAAAAGCAATCCGGATATAGAAATCTACTTACTTTTCCTTTTTCAATAAATTCTACTTCCAGATACTTTTTATCCACACTGCGGATGATACCCTTTCCAAAAGATTTATGTATTACTGTCTGATTTACTAATTTCTCTAAATCCACAACTTTTTACCTCTCTTTTTACACCTAAAAACGTGCAATTACCTTTTGGAGATAACTGCACGCTTTTGTTTCAAACATATGACTAATCCAAGTAATGTCCTATCGGAGATGTGTTATATTGCTTTTTAATCTCAATAATAACCGAACCATCAGCCAGTGTTTCCTCTGAAAGAATCTTATACTGTGTCTTATTCTTATTAAGCGAATCCTTGTACTTCTTTACTTCCTCGGTAACAAGTTTTTTCGCATAATCACTAGATACATCCTCCTTTAGTAAGAAATGCAATGTTTGTGTAATGCACGCTGCCTTTATTCTTTTCATTATTTTTCCTCCTGCCCTTATTTGTTAGTTAAAAAAGTTTACATAGATTATTATAATTTAAAAAAAATTTTTGTGTAAGCAGAATTCAAATATTTTTGTGCATTTCATCGTTTTTGCTCATATTATTCCATGCTTGTTTTGGCATTTTTGCACATATTTTATTCTTATATAGTGTCTGCTGATTAAGCAGCTATTTGTAGCTTCCGACTCTTATATCAATTCCAATCATGCAGGAGACTCCCTGTCCTGCGATCTCTCAATGCACAGCCCACAAAAAATTTATACAATATCCATTCTTATTTCATCAATAATACTTTTATCTCTTAACTTATGAATTTCAGTTCGTGTGATAGAAAACACAATTCCTATCAAAACAAATATACCACCAAATAATGCCGTCCACGGAAAATGATACAATACCGGGAAAGCCTTCCGAATGGATAAATTAATTAAAAATGGAATTGCAATTCCAAGTATCACTCCCGGAACAAGTGCATTTAGAACGCAAAAAATACTTTCACTATATAACATCCTGCAAAGTGATTTATTTGTCATTCCAACACTCTTTAACACTGCAAACTCACGGCTTCTGATTCTGATATTTGTCGTCAGCGTACTAATTACACTTGTAAATCCCATGAGAATGAGCAGGATAACAAAGCCATACATCACAATTTCAGCAAGAACTATAGCTATATTGAGCATTTTAATCATAGCATCTGTGCGGGCAATTCTCACGGTATATCCCTGCTCTACATAAGAATCCTCTGCCACAATCGGAAAATATTCATCCATAACACTTCTGGCATACTCTGTATAATCATCTTCATCTGATGGCATACTAAACCAGTCAAAACTCCTCGCATCCGCATCAGGTACGACTATTCTGACTGGATATGGTGTCATTTCCCCAAAACCATATTCCTTTAAATCGGACTGTTCTAAAATACCTCCAATTGTAAGTGTGTTCTTCTCATTGGCTGCGTTTATCAGGGAAATCTGTGTCACATCATCTTTAAAAGGTTTTATCGACACATACTCTCCATTGTCATTATATTGGTAAGTGTTCAGCAAAAGGATACTTCCATATTCTGCGCCTGCCCTGTCACACAGTTTTTTATAGAGTTCATCATCAACGGACACGATTTCTGTCCTTGTTTCCCCATTATCATCAGAAAATTTCGGAACCTGCAGCATATCCTCCGTTAATGTATTTTTATCTAATAGCGCATTGTAGGTAAAAGTATCTGCTCCAACACCATATACGTCTATCCCGTACTTTTCCAGCTTTTGTGTAATTTCATTATATTGGTCTGATGTAACAGGCCGGCTTATTTTTCTCTCTTCTTTCCCTGTTTTCGCATTTACCCAGGTATCGTAATTGGAAGAATAATCCACCATCATTTCTTTTGATTTTGGTGTCATCCATTCCTGGAATTCCTTTGCCTGACCGGATAATCCTCCGGTTAACAGAAAAAGTAAAATTCCCAGTGACAATGCACGTATCGTTGCCTTATAGCCGTATTTGTTTCTTTTCATGTTTTTATAGGCAATTGCAGACTCACATCCAAATATTTTTTGGATAAAGCTGTCTTTTACCTGGATCTCTTTCAAAGCTGTACCTGCTCCAATCCCTTTTACACACTGGGTAGCAGTAAATTTACCAACCTTTTTAGCTGGTCTGTATGCAGAGAATAATACAATGCAAAACGAAAATACACCTGCAAACAAATATGTCCACACAGATATATGAAAGGGCAGGGAAAAGGTAAAAGGTCTCATAATAATTTCTTTTGCAGCATCATTGATATCGGAAATAAAATGTCCTGTAAATTTAACACTAATATAACCAAGTATAGTTCCTGCAATGAGTCCAAGCGGGATGGCTGTCAGACTAAGCCATAAACTCTCATAGATAACGCTTGCCCTTATCTGTCTGCCTGTTGCACCAACACATTTTAAAATACCAAACTCCTGAATCCGCTTATTGGCACTGGCAGAAAATATATTGGATATTACAGTGATCGACATTGCCGCAATAAGAAGACCTAAAAGCAGTGCCGGTATTGCAAGCATGAGAGAGTATGCTCCTCCATATTCTCCATAATCCGAACCAAGGAAATCAGTAAGCATCTTATTTGCACTTGTCACAAAGCACATTACAGTTGTAATAAGTGATGTTGCAAGTGCGATCGCAAAAATTCCTGCAATCGTTCTTTTTTTATTCACTTTCATCTGGCTTAAGGCGAGTTGTGCTGTTATTTTCATTACTTCATCACCTCGTCTTTTATGATTTTTCCATCTCCGATCGTGATGATCCGGTTCGCCTTCAGTGCTATTTTTTCGTCATGTGTGACAAGAAGAATCGTCTGCTTATATTTCTGATTGGTGAACTTCAAAATATCCAGAATCTCTCTGCTTGTTTTACTGTCAAGATTTCCCGTCGGCTCATCTGCAAGAATAAATGCCGGCTCGTTTATAAGTGCCCTTCCTATGGATACTCTTTGCTGCTGACCTCCTGACATTTGACCTGGAAGATGTTTTGCCCTTTTCTCAAGACCCAGCATATTCACAATCTCAGAAAGCCGTTCCTTATTCTCTTTTCTTCCATCTAATTTCCATGGCAGCGCAATATTTTCCTCCGCAGTAAGAGTCGGGATCAGATTATAAAACTGATAAACAATTCCCAGATTTCTTCTGCGGAAAATTGCAAGTTCATCCTCGCTCATTGCTTGTATCTCATGTCCATCAATGATAATAGAACCGCTTGTGGGATGATCAATTCCGCCAATCATATTCATAAGTGTCGATTTCCCGGAACCGGATGCTCCGATGATTGCAACAAATTCTCCTCTTTCTACCGAAAAAGACACATGATCAAGCGCAATCACTTCCGATTCGCCTTCACCATATTTCTTTGTTAATTCCTTCACTTCTAAAACAGCCATTGCATTTCTCCTTGTTTTAAATACCATCTTATAGACAATTGCGAAACTCCTCATAATCTTCTTTAAATTGTTCAAAATTAACAAAAACATTCAAGACACGCTCTCGCTACGTGTCGCTCGCAGCGGTACTAAGAAGCCTGACACAACCTAGCGTTGTATCAGTCTTCTAAGTGCCGGCGGCTCCCCAGTGTCTTTCATGTCTTTTGTCAATTTCTCACAATTCAATTTAGGTTTTAATAAGTTTCGCAAAAGCCTAAATACCATCCTAGCAATGCAAAATGACTGTTCCGTGACAAAAGAAATTATTATTGTGACAATTTTGTCACTTAGAAACAATTCCGGGTCTTCCAGCATAAGTGATATTACTTGAAAAATTTTAAAATAAAAGTCGTTCCCTCTCCCCTGCCTCCAAAATCAACATCAATGTCGCCACCCTGCCCTTTCAGAATAGAGAGTGCAAGCGGCATTCCGATTCCAAATCCATTTTCATTGGTAGAGTTTTCAAACCTTTTAAAAAGAGCAGCATACTCTGTTTTGTCCATTCCCATACCGCTGTCCCTGACCGAAATCCAGCTATACATGGGATTTTCTCCGCTGTCGATCTCAATCACACTTCCATCCGGTGAATATTCGATCGCATTTTTGACAATGTTTGTGAGTGCTTCTGTGGTCCAGCGTTTATCACAATGTATGATGCAATCCTGTTTCAGCTCTATGGTCAGATTGTGGATATCCAAAAGGATTGCCACCGATGGTTTTACCGCCTCTAAGAGTTCTGACATGTGGATGTCATTTTTGATAAAATCAATTGCATGGGCATCAAGCTTTGCCATCTTAAGAAGTGCCCCTACAAGCCACTCCATTTTATTTAACGAAACCTGTATGTTATGAATGAACTCTGTCTGTTTTTCCGGCTCTGCCTCCTCCAATAAATCCGCCATAATCATCATGGAAGTAATCGGTGTTTTTAACTGATGGGAAATATCTGCCATATAGTCAGAGAGACTGTCTCTTTCTGTCTCAACTGCCTTTATCTGTTCATTTTTCGTGTTCACAAGAGCATAAATATCATTTTTTAATATGTTAAAAGAGCCTTCCTTATTCACTCGAATATCCAGTTCCTCGCCGGAACTATAGCCTTTCACAAACTCCGACAACTGTTCTATCTCTTTTTTCTTAATCCACACGATATCCCATTCCTCTCACAGTCTCAATGTGTATTGCCTCTCCAAGTTTCTCCCGCAGCCGTTTCACATAAACGGTAAGTGTATTATCCTCAACAAAGTTGCCGTCTGCGTCCCATATTTTGTCAAGAATCTGCTGCCTTGTCAAAAGTAAGCCTTTATTACTCGCAAAAATAAGCAGCAACCGATATTCCAATGCTGTAAGTTCTATGATTTTATCATTCACATAAACTTTTGCCTCATCTGTATGGATGGCTGCATGACCCATATAGATTATGTTGTCCTTCTCTCCATTTTTGATATTGGCAGATAAAATGCGCCGGACTCTCGCCAAAAGTTCTCTGATTCTGAAAGGCTTTACAATATAATCCTCTGCTCCTTCATCAAATGCCCTCACAATTGTATTTTCATCATCCACAACTGTCAGGAAAATCACAGATGTAGCAGTATTTTGGAATATCTCACTTACCTCAAATCCAGTTCCATCCGGGAGCTGCATATCTATAATTGCCAGGTCAAAATTATAATGTTCTATTAAACTTCTGGCATCTTTTATACCTGTGGCATGATTTGTTTCATAACCTTCTGTCTCAAGTGCATAAAGAATCCCCGAAGCAATCATTGTGTCATCTTCCAACAAAAGTATTCTACTCATGAATTATTTCTCCATATTCATTCAGCAATAAATCTAATTGTTCAAATTGGGTCATATTGCGTTCTCCTTCTTGCTAATATAATAATTCATATTATTGTGAAAGTAAATTGATTACTTGGGAAGGATTGCCTTTACATAACACCCACTTTCGAAAAATAAATTTTTTGTTGTTTTTGAAAGCGGCATCTTGCATATACTATTTATAGACAGTATAATAAAAATATCAAAGCAGTTTCAAGAAATGAATTTTTTTCAACTTTTGAAAGCGGGTGACTATATGAAAACAATCACAAGAACAAAATATCTCGACAGAATCATTGAGCTGAACGGTACTCCCGACATCAAGATTATCACAGGTATTCGTCGATCTGGCAAATCCAAGCTGATGCAGGCATATATTGAGTACCTGAAAAGCCATTTTGAAAATATCAATATCATCTTCATTGACTTCATGGATTTGACGTATGAAGAAATCAGGGAATACCATGCCTTACACGCCTATGTGGAAGAACATTATCAGGCAGGAAAAACAAACTATCTGTTTGTAGATGAGGTTCAGATGTGTCCCAAGTTTGAGTTAGCAATCAATAGCCTGTATTCTAAAGGAAAATACGACATTTATGTAACCGGCTCCAACGCATTTCTGTTGAGTGCGGATTTGGCAACGTTGTTTACCGGACGATATATTGAAATTCATGTGTTTCCTTTCAGCTTCCAGGAGTATTGCCAATATTACGATGATGTCAGTGATAAAGATAAACTCTTTGATGATTACTCCATCAAAGGCGGTTTAGCAGGTTCCTATGCTTATAGAACTGAAAAAGACAGAACAAACTATATAAAGGAAGTCTACGAAACCATTGTTACAAGGGACTTAGTACAGAAATATGCTCTGCCGGACACTTTGGTTTTGCAGCGTCTGAGCGAGTTCTTGATGGACAATATCAGCAATCTGACTTCGCCTAATAAGGTCAGTCAGCTGCTGACAGCAAATGAGAGCCCGACCAATCATGTGACCGTAGGCAGGTACATCAAGTATTTGTGTAATGCCTTTGTGTTTTATGATATTAAGAGATACGATATTCGTGGCAGGAAATATCTCGAAAGTTCTGAGAAATTTTATCTGTGTGACAGCGGTATTCGATACGCAATTCTGGGAAGCAGAAATATGGACTATGGCAGAGTTTATGAGAATATCGTTTGCATCGAACTTCTTCGACGTGGATACGATGTCTATGTCGGCAAACTCTATAAAAAGGAAATTGACTTTGTTGCTCAGAGGGGCAGCGAAAAAATTTATATTCAAGTAAGTGATAACATTTCCGGGCAGGAGACATTTGAGAGAGAATGTTCCCCTCTGCTTCAGATCCGAGATGCCTATCCGAAAATGATCATTGCCAGAACCAGGCATCCGAAATATAGCTATGAAGGAATTGAAGTTCACGATATAGCTGATTGGCTGTTACAGGAGTAAAAAAGCCTATGATATGGGATATTCTATTTAAAGCATTGAAAAATCGGAGTTAACAAGGAGATAATTTTATGAAAAAAATAATGGTAGCTACATTATCGTTGCTTGCTTGTGCGGTTCTGCTTGCAGGGTGTAACACCTCCACCGAAAGCAATGAAGAACAGTCCTTAAAGGTATATTCATTTAGCGGAGAAAATGAATATATTTCTGTGTCGAATGGTGTAATTATTTTAGATGGCAAAAATGAAATTTGCTATGGTGGCGATTTGAAAGTGATATCCGATGATTTTGTCGATATTACCACATATTCAACTACCATTTATATCAATGGAAGTGAAAAAGAAACTTTGCTTTCTAATAGTGTTGATGATCAGACTGGTGGGACAATAGATTTTTCTGGAAATATTGGAAAAATTTCTGGTGATATTTTCAAAAATAGAGATGCTGATAAGTTGACTGATAATTTGTGGTTTGAATTGAAAACAACCAATTTAAGCGGAGAAGAAAACACTTATCAAGTGCAGTTAAAGACAACTGAAATCACAAAGGAAGTCAAAAAGTAACTTCTAATTTATGAAAATACATATTATTGGTTGCAGTGGTTCTGGAAAAACCTATTTAGCAAATGCGCTTTCAAAGAAGTATAATAATGATGAATGGATAATTAAGGGTGTATATTATGCTTGGGTACAGCAATTTTTTGATGAAGCTGACAAAATCTATGTTTTAGATATGCCTAGTTATTTATATAAAAGTAGAATTATTATGCGCTCTATAAAAAGAAAATTGGGAATACGAAAAGGGAAAAAAGATATACACAATACTGATTCATGCAAATGGCATCGAAATCGATTGTCATAGCTAATCCTTTCTTGATATTTTATCCAGCTCAATCTTCCACTCTACAAATCCCAGTTGTAGTAGGAATTCATCCCATAACCGGTGTTCCATAACGTAAATTGGCAGATTCTGTGGTGCGATTCTCAGTGTTGATTGGGCATGTATAAACGTCCTCTCACAAGTCATTCGTAACGTAAATGAAAGAAAAACGGTATAAACAAATATTATTTTCTTTGTGAGCTATGGAGATAGGATTCTAACAATCTTGGGAAGCACTGCTTCTCAAGATTGTTGCTCAGAAGCCTATCGGAATGTCCAGCGAACAGAAACATAATATTTCGTTTATACCGTTTTTCTTTTTCATTACATATAAAATTCTGACTTGCGAGAGGACGCTTATATCTGCCCCTCACGACCTATAAAAGCACTACAGAATCTGCGACACTACGCCAATTAAACTCCGGGTTATTCATATCTCAATGCATCGATTACTTCCATCTTGGCTGCCTTGTTTGCAGGATAGTATCCGAAGAATACTCCTGTCAGCATGGAGAAGAATAAGGAAAGTACAATAGCGGATAAAGACGGCCGTACCGACATAATAATGTAGCTTGAATATTCAGAATACATATTCTGGATCACAAACTCCGCTGCTTTGCCTAATACAAATCCATTAAACACCCCGATCAATATCCCGATCATTCCACCAAAGATACAGAGTACGATCGCTTCTATGACAAACTGCATACGGATGGTGCTCCTCTTCGCTCCAAGTGCCATCCGGACACCGATCTCCCTTGTACGCTCGGTAATAGACACAAGCATGATGTTCATGACACCGACACCGCCTACGATCAATGAGATCAATGCAATGCCGGACACTGCGATCGTGATCACATTAATGACGGTATTGATCATTCCCATATCAGACGCCATATTATAGGTAGTAACATGGAAATTTTTATTGTTTGCATATTTCTCTTCAAAAAAGTTTGTAACATCTGTCGTTGCCTGATCGATATCAGCCAGGGAATTGACCATCAGGTTAAAGTTTGTGTAACCGGACTGATCCTTTCCCATCAGCTTAAAACAGGTCTGGATTGGAATAAACATTGTAGTATAACGGTCTTTTTCCGGGACGCTGGTGTCCACCTTGCCAAAAAGTGCTGCATTATATTCGTATATGCCTACAATTGTAAAATTATATAGATTTCCATCGCTGTCTGCATAAGTGATCTGTTCTCCTATTGGATTCTCATCTCCAAAATACTGCTTTGCCATGGTATCAGCCACAATGCAGACGTTCTTCTTTGTTTTGTTATCCTGTTTTGTAAGGTTTCTTCCGGCATACATCTTTAATTTCATATAATCAATATACTCGGAAGTAGTCCCCTGAACGGATACATTGGCATAAGTATTTTTATCCTGCCGGATCTGTCCGTTTCCAAGAAATTCAGAAGCTGCTATTCCATCAAATTCATCCGGATATTTTTCCACCAGTTCATCGATCATCTCCTGTGTCACAAAGTCCGATGTTTTCATTTCCGGGTATTCCCAGGTATCCCAGTCTGCATCATCTTCCGGATATCTTGCATCCACATATGCCTGAACCGTATTGCCACCCAGTGAATTTAAGGTGGATGTCAAAGTAGTCTGAATGGAATTACCGATCGTCGTGATTGTGATGACTGCACTGATACCGATGATGATTCCTAACATGGTCAGAACCGAACGCATTTTATTGCTGAAAATACTGGTGATCGCCTCTTTTATATTTTCCAAAAACATCAGCCTTCACCTCCATTATCTGACACGATATTACCATCTAAGATCGTAACGATCCGTTTTGTCTCCGCCGCAAGTTCCTGTGAGTGTGTGATCAAAACGATGGTTTTTCCCTGCTCCTCATGCAGCTTATGGAAAAGATCCATGACCATATGTCCGGTCTTGGAATCCAATGCTCCGGTCGGCTCATCCGCTAAGATGATTGCCGGATCATTGATCATTGCGCGTGCGATCGCCACCCTCTGTTTCTGTCCACCGGAAAGCTCGTTTGGTTTATGAAAAGCCCGTTCCTCCATGCCAACCATTTTTAACATTTCCATGGCACGTTCTTTTTGATTTTTTTCCTTCTCAGTACTATATAACAGCGGAACCATGACATTTTTTAATGCATTTGCCTTCGGAAGAAGGTTAAAATTCTGGAAAACAAAACCGATTCTTTTGTTCCGGATCGCACTTCGCATGGAATCATCCATTTTATTTACATCTTTTCCCTCCAGAAAGTAAGTTCCCTCAGTCTGACGGTCCAGGACACCGATAATATTCATCAATGTACTTTTTCCGGAACCGGACTCACCGACGATGGAGACAAATTCTCCCTGATCGACTGACAGGCTGATCCCATTTAAAATCTGCAGTTCATTCGGCTTGCCTATGTAATAACGTTTTATAATATTCTCCATACGGATTACTGGTTCACTCACGATCATTCTGCCTCCGTACTCATCATGCCTTCTGTGTCAAGTGCCTGATTGGAATATATCTGTTCCGGAGTAAACACCTGACCTTCGGTGACAGAAAATGTATTATCGTAGATCAGCTGGTCGCCCTCTTTCAGATCGCCGCCTGTCACTTCTGTATAATAGTCTACCTCTTCACCGACTTTGATATTTTTCCGGACTGCGGTTGCTGTTCCATCTTCATTTGCTTCCGCTACCAGAACATAGGAATCTCCGTTGTCATCCTGCCGGATCAGATCATATGGAACTGCAAGCTGTGTACCTCTGTCTTTGATCACAATTTTGGCTTTTGCACTCATTCCAACCAGAAGTTCTGTGTTGTCGATCGTGATCTCTGCAGAATAACCGCTTGAGGTATTGGTATCTGTACCGTTTGTGTTGGTGGACTGATTTTTTACTCTGACCACACGTGTTACCGTACCTTTGATCTCTTCATCCCCCGTTGCATCCGTTGAAACGGTTGCAGGCATTCCTTCCTGGATCTTTAAAATGTCAGCTTCCTCAACATTTACGATCACTTTTAAGGAAGATGTATCCTCGATCGTGATCATGGTCGTTCCTGCTGTGTTTTTATCTCCGACTGATACATTGACGGCTGTGACAACTCCACCGATCGGTGCAGAAAGTGTACAGTCGGCAAGCTGTTTTTGTAACTGTTCCAGCTGGTCTTTTAAATCTCTGGTCGTGCTTGTCTGGTATTTTTGCATGTCAACGGTATTCTGGGCAGATGCAACGCTTCTGTCCGTGTTTTTTAACACAGATGCATAATTGTCATTTGCGGAATCCAATGCATTTTGTGCTGTCTCCAAAGATGATTTAAAAACATCTAATTTTCCATCATACTCAGAAGTATCTTTGTGGTTGTTTTTCAGATAATAAATATAATCCTCACACTCTGATACCTTTTTCTTATATTTATCAACATCAGCCTGTGCTTTATCGATCGTCTTCTGTGCTGCATCCAGTGCATCCTGCTGATCCTGTTTGTTCTGGGTAAGACTGTTCTGCTTCTGTGCCTCATCGTTTGCTGCAACAGCATTCGCATTATTAATATTTGTCTTCAACTCTGCAATCTGTTTTTCAATATCCTTCTGATCCAATGTCACAAGCGGATCACCCTCTTTTACAATGTCACCCACCTGAACGTTCACGGCTGTGATCTCTGCTGCTGCAAGGGACATGACATTTGTCTTGCTCTGTCCTGCGATCGTTCCCTTCAAAGAAACTGAATCGGATAAATCCCTTTTCTCTACCGGTTCTACCTCAACCATATTCGCTGCTGTCTCAATCTGTGAAGTCATATTTTTAACAGCGCTGCCGATCAATACAATTACAATAGCTGCAATCACTAAAACGATCAGCCATACTTTCTTCTTTTTCTTTGGTACTTCAGCCACTTCTGCCTTTTTTTCTTTTTTATGAAAAAAATGCTTTTTTTCCTTTACATTGTTGTCTTCCATGCTTACATAATCTCCTTTTTTTCCTTGTCTTTTTTGACTTATGGCAAATTGTACCATATTTTTTTCAGAAAAAAAGTGCTTTAAGGCAATCTTAATATTTCTTACTGAAATCCTTAGGATTTGTTAAGTGTCCTTTCAGTTTATCCATATATTTTCCTGCCTCCAAAAGTTTCGTGTCATTGCATTCTCTGCTCCTTAAAATACGTCATCATCTCATGTGTCAGGCTCAGCTTCTCCCTGTCCTCCGGGATATCATGATAATCCACCCACTCTGCCACGGAGAGTTCTTCCTCGTCTAAGCGGATCTCCCCCTCCTCTGCAAGTTCACAGAAATAGCCGAGCAGAAGATTGCTGTCAAAACCCCACGGCTGGCTCTTATAGTAACGGATATTCTTCACGGTAAGTCCGACTTCCTCCATGACTTCTCTTTTGACCGTCTCCTCTGCCGTCTCACCGATCTCGGTAAATCCGGCGATAAGCGCATACCTTTTGTACTCTCGTCCCGCGTATTTTGTCATGAGGATTTTATCGCCGTGCGTGACTCCCACGATGACTGCCGGTGCGATCTTCGGAAACACCATGTTCGCGCAGCACGGACACTGCAGCATCCGCTGCATTTCGCTGTGAACCAGTTTTTTCCCACATCTGCCGCAGAACTGATTGTCACGATACCACACAAATAAATGCCATGCAGTAGCAGCTGCGAGGACACGTTCCTTCGGCTGCATTGGACGGACATCAAACATCTTATAAAAACGAAACTCGCCAATCTTGGTATCCGCTCCTATTTCAGTCAGAAAGTATTCTTCCTCCCCTATAGAAAAAAGATAAATACAAGACGGCACTTCTCTTCCCAGTATATTTTCGTTGTAATCCTTCCACTGCTCATAAGTCAAAAACTGCAATTCTCCATTATATTCCAGATATACCGTTCGCTCTCCAAAACCAAACATCCTGCTGCCTGCATGCGGTACTTTCTTTTTATATGAATTATCCAATTGCATTGGTGCAATATCCTGTATCATTTCCTTAGATTCCTTTCATTTTGAAGCTTTTCCTATTGTAAAACATTTTGATTTTTTGTACAATAAGATTATATTGTTGTAAAAAAAAGAGGCTGCCGGATCATGGCTGCTTCCAAGGGGTTTTTATCATGTATCACAATAAAAAAATCGGGATTTTTATCTCCCACATTATGGGATTTTACCAGAAGAATGTATGTCAGGGTATTATTGACAAAGCTCTGGAATACGGTTACACTGCTGAGATTTTTGCTTCTATGGATGGGGAGAATCTCGGGGACTACAGTCTGGGAGAGGAAAGCATTCTGACATTGCCGAATTTTGATGATTTAAGCGGTGTTATTTTTGCGTCTGAAACTTATCCAAACGAACAGTTAAAGGATCAGATCTATTCCCTGCTGAAAGAAAAATGTCACTGTCCTATCATAGAGATTGCTGTTTATAAGCAGCAGTTTCCTTCGGTTTCCTTAGAAAATAACCATCCTTTTTTTGATATTACAGAACATCTCATCACAGAACATCACTACAAAAATATCTGTTATTTTGGATGTGCCGATGAGAGTTTCTTTTCGGATGCCAGAGAAAAGTTTTACCGGGACGCATTAAAAAAACATGGCATTGCACCACACGCACATTCCATCTATACCGGAACCTACACTGCGCAGTCCGCTGCTGAAGCACTCCGCTTCTTTGAAGAAAATGAAACAAAACCGGATGCGGTTGTCTGTTACAATGATAAACTGGCACTTTTATTAATGACTGCTGCCATCTCTGCCGGTTATCATATTCCAGAGGACCTTGCGATCACCGGCTGTGACCACAGTGAAGAAGGACAGAATCTCACACCTTCTCTCACGACCGTCTCTTTCCCTGTCTATGAACTTGGGGAAGCTTCCGTAGAAAAACTGATGAAATTAATCCATGAGGAAAATGTTCCTGCCATCACTGTGGTACATGCACAGATGGTTCTGGAAAATTCCTGTGGATGCAGTCTTACAAAAGAGACTCCTGCTATTTACTTTGAGCAGAAACTGACCAGTCAGATTGCTTCTCTGGAGTCTTCTATTTTAAGTTCCATGAAAATGTCTGCTGAATTCCAAAATATTGCCGACATAGATGAAGCGATGGATCTGTTGGAGAATTACGTTCATTCTATTCCAAACTGTTCCGAATTTTATCTGTGTCTGTACGCCAACTGGGACAGCGTTTCCCAGCACATACTGGAATTAACGGAAAATGAAATGGATTTTGAGCCAAGTCAGGATGAGATTATTTTAAAATTAAGTCTGCGGGATGGCAAAAGACTGCCGGAATGCAGTTTTACCAAGCGTTCCCTCCTGCCGGAACATATCTACAGACAGTCAGATTCTGCCTACCTTTATTTTCCGCTGTTCTTCAAGAATAAGACTTTTGGCTATATTGCCTTAGCTTACGAGAACAACCGCATTGACTATCACTTCCAGCTCGTGCACTGGTTCATGAATATCAACCAGTTATTAAAACGTTTGAGTGACGCAAAACGTACTTCCATCCTCGTCTCTCACTTGGAGGACATTTACACCAAGGATGCGCTGACCGGACTTTATAACAAACACGGCTATCTGCACCGTGAAACGCTGTTACTTCAGGAAGCTGCAGAAAACCAAAGTACTGTGACCTGTTTTCTGTTTGATTTAAACCGCCTGAAATATATCAATGACCACTATGGTCATAATGAGGGGGATTTTGCGATTCAGGTCATCGGACATGCCCTATCCAGTGTCACCCGTTCCACCGATATCTGCGCAAGATTCAGTAGCGATGAATTTTATCTGCTGACAATGGATTACACAAAAGAAGATGCCGATGAACTCCTCACCCGCGTCTATAAGTACTTAGATAATTATAATAAAATAAGCCACAAGGAATATAAGATCTCTGCCAGCGGCGGCTATGCCCAGTCCACACCGGGTGCATCCCTTTCCAAAGAAGATGTCAAAGCTTTATTTTCCAAGGCAGATGAACATATGTACCAGCAAAAACAGATTTTTCATCAGGATTTGGATAAATAAGCATTGTGACGGTATTCTGTCGGAGATACTCCACAGGTTGCTTTAAAAATTTTCATAAAATGCTTTTCATTGTCATACCCGACTGCCTGACTGATCTCGATAATCTTCATATCGGTTTCGGTCAGGAGTTTTTTTGCCTCTCTCATGCGGATTTCCTTGAGATAATTCACAAAATTGCTTCCGGTATACTGCTTGAATGAGTAGGAAAACAGGGAGTAATTCATGGAAATATAATTGGAGACAACCGCCATATTCAGATCCTTTGCATAATTTTCTTCTATATAATCCACAGCCATTTTGATTTTCTGTACATTCTTGTTCTGGTCATAGCTGCTATTGATCTTCTCATGAAGCTGCAACACAAATTCCATTACCTTGTCCTCGTAGGAATCGATACAATTTTCACTCCAGATTTCTTTGCATTCCAATAAAAGTTCTCCCTCTGTCTCTAAAGCATTCTGATAGGTTTTCTCTACCTCCGTAAAGAAATCTTTCATACAGCTCTCAAAAACAGCCTCATCAATTCTTCCATTTTTCACTTCATAAAAGAACTGATGAAAACTCTTTTCCAGATCGTCTGTATGATCTGTTCCGATCAACTGGACGCGTTGGATTCTGGCTGCCTCCTCTGTCAACTTAGCGGCCTCCGTGATAAGACCTTCCGGTATCTTTTCCTGAAATACACCGTACTGCGCTTCCACTTTATTGCGGACAAATGCTTTCTTTCGCATCATGACAGACTCCGCATATGCCTGACGGATGCTCTCTAAGCCACAATGCGCCGCACTGATTCCAATGTAACCATCCTGCAATTCGTTTTTCAATAAGAGGGAAAGGTTCTCTGCCGGAACAATAAAAATATCATTGTCATTCATATTTTTCATGAAAATATAATTATCGTCGGACAGTTCTCCTCTCTTGACCTGATTCTGGCAGCACACATAATAATTTCCGGTATAAAAATGATCTGCATACTGACTTTCGATTGTGCGCTGTTCCTCCCCGGAAATCTCATCGGAAAGCATCAGGTGCCGCATCTGCTGATAACCAATTTTCTGATTGTTCTCCTCTTTCTCTTTCCGGCTCTCAATCTCTGCATTGAGTTTTTTTAAGATTTCGGTGATTTTTTCACGCTCAATCGGTTTTAAAATATACTCCCGCACCCCGTTTCTTAACATTTCCACCGCATAGGCAAAATCATCATAACCACTGATTGCCACGGTAAGTGGAATATGTTCGAGGCTCTGCATTTTCTGTACCAGTTCGATGCCATCCATCTTCGGCATACGGATGTCCGTAAACATCACATCAATCTCCTGCTCTTTCAGAATTTCAAGCGCAGTCTCTCCATTGTTGCACTCCATAATGGTCTCGATTGGCACACCACTTCGCATAATCATTGTTTTGATTCCCTGACGGATCATTTTCTCATCTTCAACGATCAAAACTGTTTTCATTATCTTCCTTACCCTCTTCTAATCCTGTATCTCTCTTCTGTCACAGTCCCCTGTGCCTTTATTTTTCACTTATGCTCCGGGTCATTTTCCTCTGACTGTCTATGCGTGATTGGAATCCGGACCATAATTTTTGTATAACACCCCAATTTGGATGCGATCTCGATTCCATACTGATCTCCAAATGCAATATGGATACGGTCCTGTACATTTTTCAGACCAATTCCATTGCCGGAGCCTCCGTTGGAATCAATTTTTCCTGCAATCTTTAACCGAAGCTTCTCCACTTCTTCTTCTGACATACCTTTTCCGGCATCTGTGATCTCGATCACACAGTCATCTCCGTCTAAAATGCCCTTGATATAGATATTTGTGTCCTCTGCCATCTGTTCGATTCCATGATAAATGGCATTCTCGACGATCGGCTGCAGGGACATCTTCGGAATCTCCTGTTTTAATACCAGTTCCGGCAGGTTTAACGACAGATAAATCTCATAATCAAACCGCAGATTGATCAGAGCCATGTAGTTTTTAATGTACTCTAACTCCTGCTCCACAAGCACATTTCCTGATACCCACTTCATACTGTAACGCAGCAGTTTCCCCAATGCGGTCACCGCATCAGAAATGGCGTATTCTTCATCAATCTCTGCCATCATCTTAATCGATTCTAACACATTATAAATAAAATGTGCATTGATCTGATTCTGCAAAGCCCGGATCTCAGAATTTTTTGCTAACATCTCACGGTTTAAATTATCTTCCATCAGCTCCTTGATACGTTCCAACATCTTATTGATCTGCGTTCCGAGTTCGCCCATCTCATCTTTGCCACAGTTTTCGATCGCGACATCAAGATCACCCTTCTGTACTTTTCGAATGGACTTTAAGATCTCATAAAACTGCTTTAACAGATGCTGCACAATACGGTTGATAAAGAACGCCAGCAATATGATAAATGCCAGCATGACAGCCACAAACACATCACGCATAAAATATACATTATGAACATTTTTTGTGATATCCTTCACACAGATCAGTGTACCGGAGAGTTCGCGCACCTGCATATAAGAGATTACAAGATTTTTTCCATCCAATTTTTTATAAATGGTCTGTATCTTGTCCTCTGTGGGACGCTGTTTTAAAATATCGTCAAGCAGCGCTGAAGATTCTGTCTGCTCTTTCTGTCCAAAATAGGTTACTCCCTCATCCGAATAAAAGAAACTCCACTCATCCTCAATTCCCTCGTACAGGCTTGGAAACATATTCTCCATCGTCATGGCAGACTCGATCACACCAACTTTTCCATTGGCACTGTCAATAATCGGTGTGACAAGTGAAATAATCTTCCGATTCTGGTTCATCGTATAGGAATTGAAAATATTATCTGTGTAATCAAAATTCCAGCCGACATATTTATCCTGCTTGGACCACTCCTGTTTTTTCATACGGGATGCATTGTATAAAATGGGCATCATCTCCTGCACACTGTCATTCACCGCATAGACACGGACACCATACAGCAATGGGTTATTGTTAACTAACCGTTCCAACGCCGACACTTCGTTATTTTTAAAATCCAGCCAGTCGGCCGTAGAGATTTCTCCCCCAATCGCAGATGCATTCAACATTTGAAGCAGGGAATCATCACTTAAGAAAAACTGTGTGGACATATTGATAGAATCAATCTTTGTCTTGATTCCATCCTCATTCCGCTGCATTGTATATTCCATGTAATCCATGTTCTCCTGCACCGCATTCTGCTCCATAACATAGAACAAAACCCCTGCTAACACCCCGATTGGAATCACCATAAACAGAATGATAATACTGGTAAATTTGATATTTAGCTTTGTATTTCGAAACAGCTCTCTTATTTTTTTCATTCGCTAATTCCCATTTTTTCCTTTGCTGCATTCATTAATACTGTTTTCTGTTTCAAAACTTCCTGATAGCCCATGGCATTCCTTTTTCCCACAAATTCTTCAAATATTTCATCAAACTGTGCTTCATTTGATGCGAGAAGAAGCTTTGGCAGTGTCTCACTCCAGAGTTTGGTACATTTTTCATCCATAGCTGCAATTTCAGGACTTGTCGACAAACTCACATCATACTGTCCATTGTAGACTGTATATTTGCATGCCCACACGAGTAACTGTTCAGTAGCAGGACCTGCCTTCTGCTCCCACTGAAGTTGCATGACATTATTCTGCAGCATCCAATAAGCATCATCTGCGCCGTATAACCTGTCGTAAGTCTCCCGGTCGGAATTTAAAATTTTGCTGACGTCCTCTTTTAATACCGGCTTACCATCCACGATATCGTAAGTAACCCCTTCCACACCGAGATAGATCAACATCTGTCCATGCTCACTCATCATATAGTCCATAAACGCTATGGCGCGTTCCGGATATTTACAATTTTTTGAGATCAGCGTCAATGTCCATCCATTCATATTGTTAGTCGGCAGTGTCGGATCATCCCCATTGGAATTTCTCGGTCCCTCAACCGCCATGTAAATGCTGTCCGGATCATTCTCATACAATGCTTTTTGCTGTGAGATCGTATCACTGTACTGATAGAGCATACAAAAATACCGACCTTTTGCCAGTTTTTCTTCCATCTGTATCCGTGTATCCACAAAGATATCATTGGCAAGCAGCCCTTCCTCCCCCAGTTCACGGAACATTTTTAACCATATAACATACTCTGGGTCTGTATATCTGTCATAATATTTCCCATCCTTTTCCCACGGAACCGCAAGAAAATTCATCAGATATTTGTCAAAGGAAACATTTCCCTGATTATCAAATACATGGGATCCCACCGGGATCAATTTTTCCCCATTCACCTCAGGAAACATCTCTGCCGCTTTCTCCACTGCTGCTTTAAATCCTTCCGGTGTTGTCATATCCGGACTTCCAATTGCCTCATAAATATCTTTACGTACCAGAAACGTCTGATTGGATATGATGTCATCATGCTCTTTCACCTGTTTTGGTGTAACCGTGGAACACGGATATCCATAAATATTGCCATCATCCATTGTATACCAGTTCACCACATCTGCATCTGTGACCTGCCAGAAATAGGCATCATAATCATCTGCAAGTTCATTTAATGCATAGACCATGTTCTCTTCGATCATCTGGTTCACCTGTGGCTCCCAATACCCTAATGTGATCAGATCAGGCAGAGAATCCGATGCGATCAGTGCATTTAATTTTTCTGTTTCATTCCCGATTGGTGTAATAAAATTAATATTTACTCCTGTCTCCTCTGTAATCTTTTGAGAGACTGCATTCTCTCCCCACGGTATTGCAAACCAGGAATAATTGACATACCAGTCTAACGTAACAGGTTCTCCGGCATATTTTTTCCATGCCGGTGTATCCTCATCACCCTGTGAGGTGTCCTCCACCTGAGATGTCTCCACAGCCTGTCCTTCTCTTTCCGCTCCGCAGCCCGTCAAAACATTTGTCATCCCGGCTGTCATGGTCACTGCCATGCCCCATGCGATCATTTTTCTGATTCTGTATGTAACCATAAAACTTCCCCTTTATTTCTGTTTCCAAGTATCTTTATCATACCATTTTCTTTCGTTTCCCGCAAACCCCGACAGAGCAAATTTCCTGTTTTCATGACATTTTCCGAGTTCTTTTTACTTTCTTTTTAAACACACAAAAGCGCTACCCCAATTTTTTGAGTAGCGTTTCTGTTTTTATCTATTTAGAGAAGAATATGGTAAGGAAACTATTTTATGTACTGTCATTATTCTTTTACAGCACCTGCAGAAATACTGCTGATGATGTATTTAGAGAAGAATGCAAATACGAGTAAAATCGGAATAACAGAAATTGCAACGGCGAGATAAATTGCGCCCTGGTTTGCAGTAATATCTGTTGATGCCCTTAAAGTTGCCATCATAACCGGTAATGTAAATTTCTCATTTTTATTTAAGATAATCATAGGTAACAGGTAAGCATTCCATCCACCGATGAATCCCATGATACTCATGGTTGCAATCCCAGGTGACATGATTGGGATTGCGATTCTGTGGAATGTATATAACTCGCTTGCTCCATCAATTCTGGCTGCCTCGATCAGTGAAGGTGGCATAACGGAAAGTACATACTGTCTTAAGAAAAATACGGTTCCCGGTGAAGCAATTGCCGGAATAATCAATGGGATATAAGAGTTTACCAGATGAAGTTTGGTACATAAGTTATAAAAACCGATCAGACCAAGCTGTCCAGGTATCATCATGAAAATTAAAATCGTCATGAATAATACTTTATTTCCCTTGAATTTGTACATTGCCAGTGCATAAGCTGTCATAGCGGAAAAGTATGCACAGAGTAATGTAGATGGAACTGCTACTTTCAAACTGTTCCACATACCTAAAAACAGGTTGAAGTATTTAAATACAGTAGCCCAGTTTTCTTTTAAATAAACACTCGGAATCAGAGTAAATGATTTCATAATCTCAGATCCGCTTCGTGTTGCGTTGACAATCATTAATAAAAATGGAAACATACACACTACACTAAGCAGGATTAGTAAGATATATAAAATTGTTTTTTTGATTTTATATCCAATGCCGTTCATAGTAATCCTCCTTATTTCGTCTTAGATGAAGCCCGTTTTTTTGCACGGCGTGCTGCTGCTTTCTCTTCATCCTGGTTAAACACTTTTAACTGTATAATGGAAACAGCTAAAATGATAAGGAATAATACATAGGCGATTGCGGATGCATAACCAGTCTGTGTTGTTCCTGTTGTAAATCCAAATTTATAGAGATACATTACCACGGTGTATACGGAGTTATAAGATGCCCCTGCCGGATTTGACATCAGATACGGCAGATCGAACATCTGTAATCCACCAATCAGTGATGTGATTGCTACATAAAGTAACATCGGTCTTAATAATGGTAATGTGATTTTTCCAAATACGGTCCATCTTCCGGCTCCGTCAATTGCTGCTGCCTCGAAATAATCTTTTGAGATTCCCTGCACACCAGCCATTAACATAATGAAGGAGTTACCAAACCACATCCAGGAACTGATCACTGCGATGGTCACACCTGCTGTTGCAGATGATCCAAGCCAGTCGACCGGAGTGTAATTTGCACCAAATAACCGATAGATGCTTGCAATAATCTGGTTGAACGTTCCATAACGCCAATCCAGTAATGTCTGAAATAAGAATGCAACAGATGTTGCTGCAATTAAGTTCGGTAAGTAATAAATAATACGGAAAATTCCAAGTCCTTTGATTTTGTATTTGATATCACTAAATACAATGGTAAGTAAAAATGCAAGTCCGAGCTGTAATACGATATTCACACCCCAGATCCTTACCGTGTTCCAAAGCGCTCTCCAGAAAAATTTGTCTGTGAATACACGCTTGTAGTTGTCAAACCAGACCCAGGATGTCACACCGACTCCTGCAATCTTGGCATTTGTAAAACTGAAATATAAGGTTCTTAATACCGGATAAACACTAAAAATACAAAATACAATAACAAATGGTAAAACGAAGAAGTATCCCACGTTATCATATTTTTTCAAACCATTTTTATTCTTTCCCATATTCTGCCATTCTCCTTCTTCATAACTATCTCAGAGGATAGCCATTCTTTTCCTGTACTCTTTTGTCTTTTCTTACAGTCTGCACATTCACTGTGCAGACTGTAAGAAAAATGATTTTGGAGATATTTTTATCTGTTTACTGTGATTTCAGGATATGTTGCTTCAATTGTATCGTAGAAGTCAGAGATTGCCTCATCCTTTGTCTTCTCACCAGTTTTAACAGAAGAGACTGCATTTCCCCAAGCATCGCCGATACCTTTGTCGTATCTTGTTACTTTAGAAGTATCAATGTACTGTGCCTGATCTAACCAGAACTGGTATAATTTCTCACCACCGTAAATCTGGTTCTCATCATCTTTGTGTTTATCAAGAGCTGATTTCAAAGAAACTGTATCACCCTGTGAGTATTCAATCCACCAGTTAGCTGTATCTTCATTTAATGTACAGAATTTTACGAATTCCCAAGCTGTGTCTTTTCTTTCAGACTGAGAAGAAATACCGATATATGTACCACCGTCAAATCCTGCTGCTGGTCCAGAGCAAACGCCCCATAATCCAGATGTCTCGCCTACGTTATCTCTCATAGTAAGTACACCCCAGGAAGGAAGACCAAATGCGAATACAGTTGTTGTATCAAGTCCTTTTGTTGCCTCTGCGAACTGATCTGCATCCCAAACGTTAACGGAATCATCTGCATTAGACTGGATATCTGCTGTTAAGATAGGTACCTCGCCAGCCATAGCCTGATACCAAGGTGTTGACCACTGGCTTGCATATGCTGTTAAGTCATTCTGATATAAGTCAACGCAAAGATCCATGTAATCAATTCTGGACTGGTCAACATTTAATGTTCCATCTACTACCCATGCACTATCACCGGAGAATACGTTCATCTCTGCATCAGAAGAGAAGATTCTGTATCCAGCATCTTTTAATGTCTGAGCTGTCTCTAAGATAGTAGGATAATCTTTGAATAATTTTCCAACTTCGTCCGGATCATCTGTTCCGAATACTTCTTTTGCGATATCTCTTCTGTAGTAGATACCTGCTGGTGTGATCTGGTAAGAGATTGCTCTCTGGATACCATCGTCATCCTGTCCAACCTGCCATACATAATCAACGATCTGATCTGCATAATCCTGTGCATTGTATGGTGCCTGGTTTAAATCCTCGAAGAAACCTGCATCAAAGAAATCCTCTAACATCTTTGGCTCACCAACGATGATATCCGGTTCTTTTTCTCCTGCAAGTAATGCTGTCTGAACTTTTGTTGGGTAATCAGCTGGCTCGATAACCACTGTATCAACCTCTACACCAGTCTGTTCCTGGAATCTCTTACCAAAGTCGATCAAGTCGTTTGATAATGTCCATACAACTAACTTTTCATCGCTGGATGCATTTGCTGTGCTTCCCTTTGTCTCTGTTCCTGCTGCTGCATTATCGCTTGTGCTTGCTGTGTCGCCGCATGCTGCCATGGATAATGTCATTGCACTTACGAGCAATACTGATACTACTTTTTTCCAATTCATATATAATCCTCCTTGTTTTACGAAGCAAAATCCGAACCCATTGGTGAGGAGAGGATTTTGCCTCCTTATTGTTCTGCAGAAAAGTGAATTTGCTTTCTGCTGTTACACAACACTTTGTTGTTTGTTGATAATTGAATTATAAGTTCAATCCCCTCTTGTAAAAATGCTTTAAATTTTAAAATGGTGTCTTTTTTTTAGGTGTCCTTTCTCCCATCAGCGCAGATTCTTTTTCTGTTTCTTCCCAGAACTTTTTGTTTTCGTAGTCCGTTGTGATAATTTTCATGCGATATTGTACTATGTGTGTCGTTCTTATCGAACATCAATCTCAATGGATGTCACAAGCCCCTCACGGACATCCACTGCTATTTTTTCTCCTGCAACGCCGCTGCCCACATTGGCAACGCTTCCATTCTGATAGATAAACTTCATGGAAGCAATCTCATAATGTCCCGGAATGTAGTCGGTGACATCTGCAAACTGATACGTTACCTTTGTCTTTCCAAACAGCATGGCAGATACTTTTCCATTTTCCGGAATCAGATATGCCGGTACCGCAGGCTGTGGCGTGAAATGCAGTTCTCCATTTTTCATGGATAAAATATGGCTGCCAAACATCATCTGTTTCCACATACTGATAAACTCGATGGTCGATCCACTTAAGCGTGCCACAAAACCTTTGCCGTGATATGCTTTGTTTGGATTTTTACTGCTTGCGATAAAGGATGAATTCTCATAAATACTTCTTCCATATACTTCCTTATCCAAAAATGGGATCGCAGCTTTGTGGAAATCCTCAAAAAATGCTTCATACATGCCATTTCGGATGAGTTCCAACAGATACTTATATTCCATATGAAGCCAGATGGACTCATTCTCCAGCCAGCCAGGTGTGAAGGCTCTCGCTCTTCCAAGTTCAAAGGATGCATTCTGCAAAGAAGCATTGACCTTATACATGGAAAGTTTTTCATCATAGAGATCACTGTGTCTCACCTGCTCATATAATTTTGCCTTTTTCTCTTTTCCGGTCTTTAATTTCAGATAACGAACCGGTCCTTCCAGGAAATATGGAACTTCACGAACCATAAATTTTAATGGCTTGTAGCCGTCTTTTACTTTCTCATACTCTAAAACTTCATAAGTAAAATAGGTCGGGCAGATACCATTTCCCAATATGCATGCTTTTTCAATTCCGCAGGTTACTGTTTCCAGAAAATCGTTTAAAATTTTTACAACTTTCTCTGTGGAAACAAGATTCTTCACACCGGATATTCCGGAGAATACTTTCTCTCGGTAAGCCTCTTTTGCATCGTTGATCTGATTCCAGAAGGAAAGGATCTCACCCTCTTTCTGAATCTCTTCCTTAGCTGCATAGCTCTGCTTTTTGCAGAAACCGATCGCATCTTTCTCACTTGCATTGATCAGATCAAGCTGCTGTAAGAAATCAGAAAATTCTTCAATCAGTTCCAGTTCTCCCGGATATCGTTTTAATGCCCCGATCGTGTATTCCAACATTCTGGCAAGCTCATAGGTCTCTGCCATGGAAGAACCAAACATGCCCGGCATACCATTTAACGCGTCATACCAGCCAGGTTTTCCACCTTCCATCTCCACACCCATACCGTAAGCGTCCAGCGCTGCAAATTTTGTGGTGCAGAGTAACACTAATTTTTCCAGCAGCGTCATCTTTAAAACTTTTCCGGACTGATTTGCTTCACGCACCAGTTTTTCTTCCGTATTTCTACGGCTCTTTTCATTCAATGCATAATATTGTCTCAGGCCATTTTCCGTCTCTTCATAGCGACTGTATCTCGGATTGATATTTACCCGTGAAAGGAACGTCGTATAAACTCTCTCATACAGTAATTCCTTCTCTTTTTCCGGGAATACTTCCAGATAATCTTCCACAAGATCCAGATTGTAAGTCCAGTGGTCGCTCCAGTAGCCTTCCAGGAAATTGCCGTTCACAAGTCCATCCGCCTGATCGAGCACCTGGAAAAACAGATTTTCGGTCTCTTTTTCGCCAAAATTCTCTTCGATTTTCCGATATAAGGAACCCGGTGTGAATGGTTTTTTGATATATTCACAAAACTCCTGTTTTTCCTGCTCGGTTGTAAATAAATTTTCGTGAAGAGCCAGCAGACTGCCTGCTTTTTCTTCTGCAACCTGATAAGTCAGTTTTTCCACGCCCAGTGGGTTATAACCATCTAGCTGGATCAGGCTGTAAAATGTTTTGATATTCTCCCTTCCCACAAATGGTGCAAAGAAAGTGTCACATCTGCGGTTCTGGTTGACATCGCGGAAATTTCCATTTCCCTGTGAATAGAACTCCGGCAGCATGGAAAAATAGTTGTAATCTCTTTCCAGATCGCCATGCTTTCTGGAATACACGTAAAAAATCTTATGACTGCCAAGCCGGATCGGATATCCGCCTCTTAGGACGTTATCCATATAAGTATACTGACAGTAAGCATCAAAATCTTTCGACGCAGTCTCTGTCGCAATTCCGCTGCAAAGATGTTCTACCAGTTCCTCTGCCTCTTTTGCTTTTGCATGAAAATAAGCCGCGTCCAGTTTTTTTGCTGCATATGCTTTTAATAAGTCTTTGTTCTCCACCTGTCCGATGATCTCATAGAAGCAAATGCTCTCATCCGCAGCAAGTTCTGCCTCTGTTCCATAAAAACTGCATGGCAGCTGGTTCATGGTAATCTGCTCTTTTACCAACAGTTCTTTTACTGCAGTCCCTTCAAATCCAATCGGCTTCTGTAAGGAAGTATCATAGGAGAATACAACCGTCGGATCAACGACCGGCTGTAATCTCGTGCCATCAGAAAGGCATCCGATGGAAAAATTGCCGCCCTCCATCTTTGTGACTGCGGCGGTATCTGCCATGCTGGCACGTACCCTGAAATACGGCCGTCCCTCTTTCACATCCTCGACCTGCATCCACGCTTTGGATGTCTGGCACATATTTTTCATACTGTCAATTCCAACCCCATATGGGATCAGTGCCGGCATGCCGTCTAATACTTCTATTTTGGCATATTCCCCGGTGGTATTGGTCAGTTCCACCCTGCGCACCAGCGCACCGATTTTTTCTCCCGGAAGTGTGAAATAGTCCACCTTTGCATTCACGCCAAGTACGTCATTTTCCTCTTCAATTTTTAATCCGTTCCTGGCAATTTCCATGCGGTGTGTCCGGTTTTCATCTGCAAAAAGCTCCGTCACTTTTCCATCTTTTTTTACAAAAGTACGGAATCCTGTCGTTTTCACATTCTGGTACGCCTGATGTGCCGGATAAAATTCCATGATCGAATGATCTTTATTGTCGACTCCGAAACTGACCACGCACTGTCCACGGTTTACATAATAGCACCAGATAGGAATTCCCTTCTCTCCGGAAATGCCTGGAAGAAAGCTTGCAAACGTGCTCTTTTTTCCATAGTTTTCAATTAAAAATTTTTTCTCTGCCATATTCTTCTCCAATCCATTTTTCGCAATTGTTTATAATGTAATATTTTCCTAGGCAAGAACCACTTCGATCAGATGTGTCTCATTGCCAGAAAGTTTCTCGATCATATTCTTAGGAAGAATTGCATCATGCTGTTTTGGCACAAAATTTATCTTCTCTCCGTCCACCGTTACATCTGCAATCTGATATTCTCCATAATCCTTGTCTTCACAGTTCAAATAAGTGATCTTCCAGTTTTTGTCTGCAAACTTCAGTGTAAGGGATGCCTTTTTCTCTTCATCAAACTGCTCTTTTAAAAGTTTTGGGTCTAAGATCATATCACCGATCTGACCTCTTACTCCGAACATCTCTGTGATCACCGTCAGCATATACCAGCTCGCAGCGCCCGTCAGATAATGGTACATACCGCGTCCTCTGCCATTGAAGTATTCCGGAATTCCAGGATAGATGTGGCTCACTTCGAAGTTTGCCGACTGTCTGTACAATGCATGCAAGGACTTACAACCTTCCTTTGCAAATCCACGTTTGTAAAGCGCATTGGCATACATCACTGCCATATGGGAAAAGACTGCTCCGTTTTCTTTATCTCCGTAGGAAAATCCAAACATTCTTCCAAGATCTGTCTTGACTTCCCCGAAATCTGTGTTCAGACGGTAGCCACCCACTTTTTCATCATAGAGATAACGGTCTGCACTCTTCGTGATCTGCCGGATTTGCTCTTCTGTTGCAGTGCCAGCCATGATGGAAAATACCTGGCCGGTTAACATCATGCGGACACCGGTTTTTGTATCTCCTTCTACCTGACGTCCATGATTATCATAGTAACCGTTAAACCAGCCGTTTTCTTCCGAATCCTTTACCCACTCATTTTTCCGGATATGCTCCATTAACCACTCCGATTTGTGACGCAGGTTTTCAGTCAGTTTTTCAATGGAGATCTCTACTTTTTCTCCACTCGTATCATGCTCACACGTATGTAAATATTCCTCTAATACATGCAGCTTCTTCTCAACAGAATCGTATAATGCCGGATTATCTTCTAAAAGAATCACGATCTCTGCCAGAAGGGAAACCGTTTCTTTTCCAGTTTTCTTCTGGTATGCCTCCAGCAATTCTGCAATATCGGCAAGGTTGCCTGCATAAGCATTGGAAAATGCCACGCTCTCGCCCTTCTCAGAAGCCATATCCAGCGCATCATTCCAGTCTGCGCCGCGCAGTCTTATGTTATTGTGTTCTCCAACTTCATAAAAAGCGGTAAGATTCTGTAACAGCAGATGCTCTAAAATCGTACCCTCTTCCCGCACGCCGCGCTTGGTCTTCTGCCAGCAGCCATAGGATTCATCCCACAGTGTATCTGTCCTGGTTCCTCTTGCAATCTGTTTGTCTTTAAAATAAGCTGCCTCTTTTTCTAACAGTTCAAGATCTCCGGTCTGGTCAATATAAAACTTTGTTGTGATCATTGGCCATACACCATGATCCATCCACACTCTTGTGATATTATTCCGGTCTGCAACAAACTCTCCCTGTTTACTTCCGATGATCGTTGCATTACTTCCATCTATACGGACACCGGCAAAGTTATCAAGCAGCATCTGTCTTACTCCATCCGGATTCATAATTAAAAGTGCCAGACAATCCTGCCAGAGATCACGCCAGCCTCTTCCTCCCTTTCCGTAATCATGATGCGGAAGGAAGGAACAGCCATAAATACGACGCAGAATTGGCTGAAAGCTTACCCAGTGCATAAACTGGTTGAAATCTGAATCTCCGGTATGATAAGCAACATTTACTTTTTCCTGCCAGTATGCTTTTGTTTTTTCCAGTTCTTCCAGTACTTTCTCTCTGGTCGTATAAGTTTTGGAAAGATTCCTGATCTCCTGAATATCTTCTGTAATTCCGGTAAAGATCAGATAACTGCATTCCTCTTCCGGCTCTAATGTAATCTCTGAAAAATGAAGACCACCAACTGCCTCTAATCCTTCTATCTTTGTTCCTGCCTTGACCCCCTCTGCATTTTTTACAATGGCATATGGTCTCTCAAAGTTACCGCCCTCTCCGACAAAATCCTCTGCTGTCGGATAAAAATCCACCGGCTTTTCTCCATTGCCACTCCAGCCCACGCAGTAATAAGTCATATGGTTGACCTGATGTCCTCTCTCATCGAAAGACAATGTCGGTGTCACCAGAACGCCTGTGTCTGTAGTTTCGATTCTATGTAATAAAGATGTTACATGTCTGTGGTCACGGATATTGTCCGCGCTTCTTCCATATAATGGTATCGCCGCCGTTGGTGTAACTGTCTGCGCCATGCGTCCTGTGTTTGTGATCGTCACCAGCATGATCTCAACGTTTTTATCTACTGGAATAAAAGAAAGTATTTCTCCGCGAAGCTGATACTTTTTGGATTCCCTTGTCGTCTTCTGCCACATAAATCCGGCTGTCACTTCACTGTCATCCTGCATTTCCGTAAATTTCTTACTTAACTCTTCTGCTGAATGACCAGTCAAAGACCAGCTTCCGATTCCCTTCACATTGCACCAGAAGTTTCTGCTGTTTCGGTTATTGACAAGATTTTCCGCACTTACCGGCTCCAGTAAAAATGTATTCTGATCTATCTTCGCATCACCGCCGAGATTCGGTGTGAAGGAACTTTTTAATCCTGCTTCCCCTGCAATTGGAAAATAAAGATAGCTGATATTTTCCGCTTTTTTCAAATGGAATGTTCCCTGTGTATCTTCAAATTGATATCCTTTCATCCTGATTCTACCCTTCCTATTTTGATATTTTTATTCTAAGAAAAAACAAGACACAAAAAAGGACACTCTTTTTCAAAAAGGTGTCCTTTTTTTATATCTTACCGGATCAGACCGTTCTCATATTCACAGATCACTTTTCGTTCTCCTGCAAAAGTCACCGAATCTCCCGATTCATTGATAATATGGTTCATGCCCGGATATCCGGTCAGCATCACGGTACAGATATTGTGTACTTTCACTCCATTCTTATCCGGCACCTCCATGGCGGTGTCAAGTTCCACAGACGCATCACGGTTATACAGGTAAACGCCAAGCCCCCATGCCTCAAACGTATCCACAGCATCATCCACATAAAAAGAAGCGTATCCATTCTTCTGTCCCTCATGGCTCATCCAAACCTCCTGGTTTGGAACATCATATGGGATCTCGCTCTGATACATATACACTTTTCCGTGATCTCCATTCCATACCGTCTGATACTGTTCAAAATGTTCTACCATCAGCGCATACATCGTGACATCATCCCCGTTGATGATGATTCCATTTTCTGCCTCGTTTTTCTCCCACGCAACATTGTCTCCGTGGTCTGCACGCCATACCCAGAAGTTATCCCCGACCACATGGTTGCTGTTGATCGTAGCGCAGCACTTTACGCTTACCGGTGTGTCTGTATCTGTTCCTCCGACATGGAAAAACAGATCGCTTAAATAAATATTTTTTCCATTATCCTCTGATTTCTGACCCTCGTTACCGATGACAAGAAGATTGTCTGATTTTATTTCCCCGGCATCAAAAAGTAATCCTGCAAGGATCAGTCCCTGCACATTCCCTGTTTCCAGGCAGACGTTTCCTTTTGCTGCACGCAGGGTTGCCAGTCCCATGCCAAGCACGATTGTATCCGGACGATTTACAGCAATCGGTTCCTCAAGGTCATAAATTCCAGGTGTCAGAAGCAGATTTTTTCCTTCTTCCAATGCCTGATTCATCGTCTCTGCCGTATCTTTCTCCGGCTTTGCAACATAAAACTGGTCAATCGGAATTTTTTCTCCCTCGCTGCCATTTTCCCATGAAACACCGATAGCATTTTCCCGCTCTTTTGGCACATAGACCATATAACCTTCCTCATCATCATAGATCAAAAACGGTTTTTCCTGCATGGCTTCGGTCTTTTCCACCTCTGTGTACGGAACGACCGGCCAGGTTCCGGTTGGATTTTTTCCTTCCTCTGTGCCGACAAAGACCATATTCCAGTTAGCCCCCATCCACGCTTTCCAGTTACAGTTTCTGGAAAGCCATTGCTGCTGTGACCCGGAATCTGTCATCAGGTCGGTGTTGGAGTCCGCCAGAAATCCGCCACTGCACCATCCGTATTCATCATGCAGAAACAATGCACCATCGACCTGCACTCTCCGCATAAACGTTGCCTGCGAGACTGCCCACATCGTGTTCGTTTTCAGCTCGATGTTTTCCACTCCGCGCCAGAAATTGCAGCACGCATTGTGATTCGACGGATCGTCCGAAAGCCATCTTGCGGTACATTGCAGGCTCTGTAATTTTGTGTCAGTCGGAAGTTCTCCAAGCCCTGCCACCTGTGTATAAAACCCAACATCCGCCTCGATCGTCTCGTCATACTCTCCCGGCATAAAATATATGGCATAACGCGCCTCCCCAAACTGATCTGCTTCCTGTTTCTCATAAATAGCATCCAATGTTTGTGCCACCTGCCCCGGATCATCCTCCGGCGAAAAAATATAGGTATTTTCGCCAAATAATTCTGTATGAAACTCTGCATCCCTTGTTGTCATATCTTTTGTATCCATTTTACTGCTTTCCTTTGTTCCACACCCCGTCATAAGCATACACGCTGCCCCGAATAAAAGCAGCATTTTCCCACAGTGTCCTTTTTTCATGATTTTTTCCTCCCTCTCCCTTATCAGCATAACGGTATCCGGGCACAAAAAAAGGACACCTTTTTTCACAAAGGTATCCTTTTTCCATATAGAAATATTTTTTTAAAAGTACTCCATAATAAAGTTTTTCTTTGGATAAAAAATCTGCCCGATGGTTCCATTCTGTATTACCTTCTGATCCAGTATCTCTACCGAATCGTAATCTGATATCTCACCCTCTGCAAATCCCCGGAAAATACCGTGTGCAAAATCTGCAATATCCATGGTAATCTACGGCACCTGATCCTGTGGCATACGCTCAATCGCAGTCAGTGTTCCGTTGGTAAAACGAATCCAGTAACTGCCGTTATTTTGTGGTAATACAGAATTGGTTATCCCAAGGATCACCTGTCCGTTTCCACGGTAAGCCGCCTTTTTCAACACACGCTCCACATTCACCACTCTCACCATGCCAAGCGGTATCTGATTTTCAGAAAAAGCTCCCATAGACCATTCCTTTACCAGACATTCCATCGTCTTGCATGCAGGAATCGTAAAGATTACCTGCACATGATCGCTTTCCATTGTTTTTACCAGTGCTAAAAATCCCTGAAGGCCTTCCTTCCCTGCATAAACTAACCGAGTGCAGACAACAATCTGTCCCTCGTTCCGCATCTCTTTATGGATGGTAAAATAAGCTGACGGCTTCCCACTGCCACGGTAATACAGGTATGTAAACTCCTGATCCTTATACGGATTAGACTCTGTCACAAACGCATATTCATAACCTTCATTGTGGATCATACCGTTATACTTCACTTCCCATGCTCCGTACAACTGCTTTACATCTGAAAGCACCTGTTTCCGGTTGGATTCATCCACCAATACAAAATAGCCATCTTTCATATCAAAAGAAGGAATCATGGACAAAAGATACTGACACTGCTTTCCGAAACATCCAATCTCGAAACCGAATTTCCGATAATACAACATTCATCTACACAAGATCACAGCATAAATTGTGCCACCACATAATTATTTAAGTCCATCCCTTTGTCAGTCAGATAAATCCTGCCCTCACGTTTTAAGAGCAGTTCTTCCTGCTGCAAATGATTCAATGCGTCTCCGTAGACTGCCTCGATTGGAATGCCAAATGCCTGTGTGAATTCTTCCCGGTAAAAGCCGTCCCTCATGCGGAGACCCAAAAACATAAATTCCTCCATCTGCTCGTTCCTTGTAGTCTGCTCTGCTGCCGCATGCAGGTTTACTGCCGGAACCAGTATGTGCGTGCCGTCAGCAGAATAAACCGCACTGCCTGTCACACCCTCAGTTAACGGATACTGCATATAGCAATCGTGAATATTTTCACATTCTGACAGATACGTGTACAGATCCCTCGTATTGGAATACCGTACATTGTCGATCAGGGAAGATGCACCAAGTCCCACACCGAGATAATCGACACGTTTCCAGTAACCGATATTGTGTCTGCACTCATATCCCGGCTTTGCAAAATTGGAAACCTCATACCAGTGATAACCGGCCTCCTTTAAAATGTGCTGTATCATCTTCGTGGTCTGGTACTCCTCCTCCTCCGTCGGGAGAGATTCTGTCTGCATGCCCGCCTCCTGCCTGACTGCATCAAATTTATAAAGATCATAAAAAGGTGTACCTTTTTCTATGATCAGCGAATATGCCGAAATATGCTCCGGTTTTAATTGCAATACACGATGCAGCGAATCACAGAAAATATCCGGTGTCTGTCCCGGCAGAGAACTCATAAGATCAATGTTAATATTCGTAAATCCATGCTTCCGTGCCATATCATATGTCTTTAGAAACTGCTCGTAAGTATGTATTCTGCCAAGTATTTTCAACTCGTCATTATGTGCTGACTGTAGTCCGATGCTGAGACGGTTGATCCCTATCTTACGGTAAACTTCAAATTTGTGTTCCGTAACTGTACCCGGATTACACTCGATCGTGATCTCCGCATCCCCATCCACAGCAAAATTCTGATATACAGTTTCCATGACCGCCTGCATAGACTCTTCTCTCAGCCAGGAAGGTGTGCCCCCTCCGATAAAAATTGTCGTAATGCGGCGTCCCTTATACTTAGCTCCATAAAAAACCAGCTCTTTCTGCAGCGCAGCGACATATGACCTCTGCGTCTGTTCGTCTGCAGAAAAAGAAAGGAAATCACAGTAATCACATTTTTTCACACAAAATGGAATATGAATATATAACTCCAAAATCTTAATCCTCGTCTAATTTCAATACGCTCATGAAGGCTTCCTGCGGGATCTCCACGTTACCAACCTGACGCATACGTTTCTTACCTTCCTTCTGTTTCTCCAGAAGTTTCTTCTTACGGGAGATATCACCACCATAACACTTGGCAAGTACGTCTTTACGCATTGCTTTTACCGTCTCTCGCGCAATGACTTTGCCACCGACAGCTGCCTGGATCGGGATCTCAAATAAATGTCTTGGGATCTCTTCTTTCAGGCGCTCGCACATTCTTCTTCCGCGGTCATAAGCACTGTCTTTGAACACGATAAAGGAAAGGGCGTCCACCTGCTCCTTATTGATGAGAATATCGAGTTTTACAAGCTCAGACGGCTCATATCCTTTCATCTCATAGTCAAAAGACGCATATCCTCTCGAACGTGATTTTAATGCGTCAAAGAAATCGTAAATGATCTCGTTCAACGGAAGATCGTATTTGATGAGTGCACGTGTTTCCTCCAGATATTCCATGCTGATATAGACACCGCGCCGCTCCTGACATAGCGTCATGATTGCACCGACATAGTCTTTTGTCACCATGATTTCCGCGGAAACAATCGGCTCTTCCATGTAATCAATTTCGGACGGGTCCGGCAGATTCGATGGGTTTGTCAGGTCAATGATTTCGCCGTTTGTCTTATGCACTTTATATACAACGCCCGGAGCTGTTGTCACAAGATCAAGGTTAAATTCCCTCTCCAGACGTTCCTGGATGATCTCTAAATGAAGCAGTCCAAGGAAACCGCAGCGGAATCCAAAGCCCAAAGCAAGGGATGTCTCAGGCTCAAAATACAAAGAGGCATCGTTGATCTGTAATTTTTCCAGTGCATCTCTTAAATCCGGATACTTTGCACTGTCCGCCGGGTAAAGACCACAATAAACCATCGGATTGACCTTTTTGTATCCCGGAAGTGCCTCTGCACATGGGCGGTCTGCATTCGTGACTGTGTCACCCACACGGGTATCTCTCACGTTCTTAATGCTGGCGCAGATATAGCCAACCATACCTGCTGACAATTCCTCACATGGAATAAACTGACCGGCACCAAAGTAACCTACTTCCGTCACTTCATCCATAGCCCCTGTTGCCATCATCTTGATCCGGTCCCCGACTTTGACGGTTCCCTCCTTAATACGGCAGAATACAATTACTCCCTTATAAGAATCATACAATGCGTCAAAAATCAGTGCCTTCAACGGTGCTGCCGGATCCCCTGTCGGTGCCGGGATCTTCTCCACCACCTGCTCTAATACCTGATCAATATTCAATCCTGTCTTGGCAGAGATACGGGGTGCGTCATGAGCCTCGATCCCGATCACATCCTCGATCTCCTGGATCACTTCATCCGGCTGTGCGCTCGGAAGATCGATCTTATTAATGACCGGCATAACATCGAGATCATGGTCTAACGCCAGATACACATTGGCAAGTGTCTGTGCCTCCACGCCCTGTGCTGCATCCACAACTAAAATAGCTCCGTCACACGCCGCCAGACTTCTGGATACCTCATAGTTAAAATCCACGTGTCCCGGTGTGTCAATGAGGTTAAAAATATACTCTTCCCCATCTTTTGCTTTATAAATAATACGGACTGCCTGCGATTTGATCGTGATTCCACGCTCTCTCTCAAGATCCATATTGTCAAGCACCTGTGCCTGCATCTCACGGCTTGTGAGTGTTCCGGTACTCTCTATGATACGATCCGCCAGCGTTGATTTGCCGTGATCGATATGTGCGATAATACAAAAATTACGAATTCTACTCTGATCAATTGCCACTCTTTATTTCTCCTGTTTCTTATAAAATAGAAAATTTCTCTTTCAAAGCTTTTCTTTTGCCTATATATGTTACCATACTCACATTATTTCGGCAATTATTATATGAAATCCCGGCTATACTATCTTACATTTATTTTGCTATACGAGCAGACTCTTAGTATAGGCTTCTTTCGGATCATGAAAAATATCTTCTGTCTCCCCTATTTCAATCACTCTTCCATCCTTCATAACCATGATACGGTCGCACATATGATAAACCACATTGATATCATGGGATATGAACAGATATGACAGGTTCATTTCTTCCTGCAGCTTCTGTAAAAGTTCCATGATCTGTGCCTGAATGGTCACATCCAGTGCAGATACCGGTTCATCTGCAATGATAAACCCCGGATTTGTGATAAGCGCCTGTGCGATACTGATCCTCTGTCTCTGTCCCCCTGACAATTCGGATGGCAGACGATGGAAATACTTCTCATCCATTCCGACGCGGGCAAGCATATCATAAGCCGCCGCCTTACGGTCAGCCTTAGACATTGCACACTTTTTATCCAGAATACCGGCTGCCCTGAGCGGTTCCATCAATAGCCACCCGATCGTTTTGGATGGATTCAGGCTGCTGTACGGATCCTGAAAAATCATCTGGGGGCGGCTGACATGACAGCTCACCTCTCCCGACATATGCTCCTGCATTCCAAGGATTGCCTTGGAAAGAGACGTCTTTCCGCAGCCGCTCTCACCGACCAGACCGAGACTTTCTCCCTCATACACATCAAAACTGACATGTTCTACCGCATATTGTTTTTCTTTCTTTTTGAAAATGGAATTGGATCTGTCTTCATAATATACAGACAGATCTTTTACTGTAAGAACCTTTGTATTGCTCTCTTTCTTTACGGAAACCCTCGGCTTTAACCTGGAAGGAACTGCCTCGATCAGATTTCTTGTGTATACTTCCTTCGGATGCATGAAAATCTTCTCTGTTTCATCTGCTTCCACCACAACTCCGTCTTTCATGACAACGACCTTATGGCAGATACGTCTTGCCAGATTCAGGTCATGTGTGATAAAAAGCATTGCATTCTGTTCACTCTTGTTGATGTCTTTTAACAATTCCACGATCTGTGTCTGGATTGTCACATCCAATGCCGTCGTAGGCTCATCTGCTATGATCAGATCCGGATGCAGGATCACCGCCATGGCGATCATCACCCGCTGTCTCATGCCTCCGGACAGCTGGTGCGGATAACTGTCATAAACCTTCTTCGCATCCTTAAGCCCGACTGCCTGAAATGTTTCCAGTACTTTTTCGTAACGCTTCTCTTTCTCTAGATCCGTATGAAGCCTTACGATCTCATCCACCTGGACACCGGCTTTTTTTGTCGGATTTAAGGAGGTCATCGGCTCCTGAAATATCATGGACATCCGGCTTCCCTGAAATCTGCGGTACAGCCGCTCATCAAAAGGTCTGTCTGCTTCTCTTAATACTTCCCCATCCACGATTATTTTCCCGGATGTCACCTGTGCCTGCTTTGACAGAAGCCCCATGAGTGTCAGTGAGGTGATTGATTTTCCGGATCCTGATTCTCCGACAATTCCTACGATCTCACCACTGTTCACTTCTATATTTACATGCTTAACAACTTCCATGCCATCAAAAGAAACGGATAAATCTTCTATCTGAACAATTTTTTTCTGTTTGCTGTCTTTTTGCTGTTCCACTTTCATATACTTATCCCCAGTCTGTCATTCATTCTACCACACAGCCTCTACTCTGCCCTGCTTCCATCCCATTTCCGGATACCCTCGCCCAGCAGTGAAAATCCAAGCACCACCCATACGATCGCAAGTCCCGGGAAAAGTGCATACCAGGGTGCTGTCTGCAAATATCCCTGTGCATCTGACAGCATCATGCCAAGACTGGCATCCGGTGCCTGTACTCCGATTCCAAGATAGCTCATACCGGACTCCGCAAGGATCGCATTATTAAAACCGATCATCACTGAAACGAGCAGCACGGAAAAAATATTAGGTAAAATATGTACGAACAGAATACGAAGCCTGCTTACTCCCATCAGCCTTGCTCTTTTTATATAATCCGCATCACGAAGACGTAAAAACTCTCCACGGACAATCCGCACAAAGCTTGGGATAAATACGATCCCAAGTGCGATGATCACATTCTGCCTGCCTTTTCCAAGTAAAGATATGATCACAAGCGTAAGCAGAATACTTGGGAATCCGTTCACCGCATCCGTGATACGCATGAGGATCTCATCTAAAATGCCTCCGAAATATCCGGTAAATGCTCCTAACAAAACACCTGCCACAGCTGAAAAAAGGACGACCGATGTGCTGATCACAAGCGTTGTTCCCAATCCCTGCATCACTCTTGAAAAAATATCCCTTCCGAAATTGTCTGTTCCAAAAATATGATGCATGGAAGGTGCTGTAAATTTCTCTGCCGCCGACATGGCAGTTGTACTGTATGGTGTCCAGAAATATCCTAAAATCCCCAAAAACACAGCAAGACCTGTCATAAACAGGCCTGCTGCAAGATATCCGTTCCACTTTTTTCTTTTATTTTTTTCCATAGGTTTCCACACTCCGTATTACAAGTCCATTCCACACAGCATCTTCTCCTTCTCTGTGAGAAAATGGCTCTGTCTTACTCATTCTATTGATTCCTGCGGATTCTCGGATCGATCACCCGGTAAAGAATATCCACGATAAAATAAACTAAAATCACCACGAATGTAATGTACAAAATCAAAATCTCCACAACCGGAAGGTCTCTTGTTCCGACCGAACTGATCAGAAGCCTGCCGATCCCAGGCAGTGCAAACACCTGTTCTGCCACGATACTTCCTGCCAAAATTTCTGCGATCATCATGCCGAGAAATGTAATGACCGGCATCATGGCATTTTTTAAGACATGGCCGAACATGACCTGATTCCTGTTGCAGCCCTTGCTGTAAGCAGTCCGCACATAGTCAAGCTTCATCTCCGTCAACATGGAATTACGCAAAAAGCGTGCAGTCATCGCTATTTTCGGTAAAGCGATCGAAATCGCCGGGAACAGTAAATATGCTAAAAATCCGGTCATATTCTCCTGATAACTTATGTACCCGCCCGGTACAAACCATTTTAATACAATGCCACACAGGTAAGTCACTAAAATTCCAAGAAAAAAGGATGGAACCGCCATCGTGACCTGCGTTAAGACTCCAAAGACTGCATCTAAGAACCTGCTTCCACATTTTGCCCACAATACCCCCAAAGGAATTGACACAAGTACGATCATGACAAATGAAATCACTGCCAGATAAAGTGTCACCGGCAGCTTATCTCCTATCAATTCCTTCACGGACATCATTTCATTCATATTCTTGGAATACCGGTAACTCACGCCAAAATCCCCGTGCAGTACATCATCTGCCCAGGAAATATACCGTTCTACCGGTGGTTTATCCAATCCAAGCTCTTCTCGAAGCTGTGCCTCTCTCTCCGGTGTTGCCTCCGTTCCTAATATGGAACGTACCACATCTCCCGGAATTACCTGAAAAGCAAGGAAAGCAGCTACTGAAACGAGAAACAATGTCATAATGAGAGTGCATATTTTTTTTATTAAAAATTTCATGTGTCTGCTTTCCTTTCTGATCAGATGATAACGGCACTATTTTTTGTGTCCGTCTTATTTTACAAAGTAAACTGTACTCATATCCTGTACATAAATCGGATAGAATTTGTATCCTGCAAGGTTCTTATTAAATGCTGTTGTGTTCGCCGGAACCTGGATAAATGCACTGGCTGCTTCATCGGCAAGAATCGTCTGAAGCTTCTTATAATCTGCTGCCTTCTCTGCGGCATCCTGTGTTGCCTGTGTCGCTTTCCAGAGTTCATCATACTCTGTGCTCTTGAAGTTCACAAAGTTCTTTTTCGAATCTGTCTGGAAACGGTTCAGCAGATATCCCGGTGTGAGGTCACTGCATGTGATACCACTGATCGTTGCCTGATACTCTCTGTTGGTATAAACATCTTCTAACCAGGTATTCCATTCTACAGCATCAATTGTTGCATTGATTCCTACTGCTTTTAACTGTTCTACCACAACCTCTGCGGTCTGCATATGGAACTCATAAACAGACGGAACTGCGATCGCAAGATCAAATCCATCTGCATATCCTGCCTCTGTAAGAAGCTCTTTTGCCTTTTCCACATTTGCAGAAGTACCATAAAGATCATTTAAGTCCTCATAGTAATCTTTTAATGTAGGAAGCATTGCAGAGCTGATGAGTGTTCCGTTTCCACCGGCTACGAACTCATTCACCATATCTTTATCCAGTGCGTAGCAGATCGCCTGACGTACCTTCACATCAGAAAGCGGTTCATAATCATTGTTTAAGAACAATGCCTGCACAACATTGGATGGGGATGAGATCACATTAAAGCTGTCCTTTAACTCATTCGCCTGGGAATCTGTCAGGTATGCATAAATATCAATGCTTCCACCCTGAAGCTCTAACAATGCAGTATCTGCACTTCCCACAATTTTAAAATCTACCTCATCAAGATAAGGAAGTCCTTTCTGCCAGTAATTTTCATTCTTCGCAAGAACGATTCCCTCCTGTGGAGTGTAAGAAACAAAAGAAAACGGTCCTGTTCCAACCGGATTCGCCTCTGCATCTTCTCCGCTTCCTGCAGGAATAATTGCAGTTACAAAACTGTAGATCAGCTCTGTATTCGGTGTATCCACTGTCACCTGGACCGTCTTGTTATCTAAAATATCAACTGCCTGAATTGTCTGTAAAGTTGCTACTAACGGTGTTCCATCCAAAAGACCCGCTGCTCTTTCTAATGAGTACTTCACGTCCTCACATGTCACATCGTTACCATTATGAAACTTCACACCATCTCTCAATGTAAAAGTATATACTAATCCATCGTCTGAGATGCTGTAATCACTTGCTACAGCGCAAATCAGGTTACCGTTCTCATCCGGTTTTACCAAACCTTCGAAAACATTAAACAGAATCTCTTTAGTTCCTGCCGCAGTTGCCTTATGTGGGTCAAGACTGTCAATATCCTGCTGTATGCCTACAACAACGGAGCCGCCGTATACAGGTCCTTCACTGATTTCTGTCTCCTGTACATTCTGCTCCTTAGAGGAAGTATCCTCCGAAGACTCTCCTGTGCCATCTGCGCCACATCCGCCCAGTACAGCCATTGCCAGAAGTGCCATGAAAAGAATGTGTAATCTTTTTTTCATAATTTGCTCTTCTCCTCTTCGAATTGCTTTTTCCTCTCATTATTCAATTGCTTTTTTATTCTATCACACAACATGAAAAAAACAAGCTATTTTGTTAATTTTTTGACAATTTTAATTTTTCCATTTATAAAGCATCTCATCCTGCAGTATTTCTTCTGTCGGAACCGTTGGATTCTGGATATTTTTTAATGTTACTGTTACAACTCCATCTTTATCACTTGAAACCACATCCGTTGAAAAACATTTTCCCGGAGCTACAGCCTGCTGTCTGTTAGGATACATCGTCCACATCTGAATAAAATTATAATCCTTATCATATAACAGTATCTTAGCACACAAATCATCATTCTCATTGCTTGTAAGTCTAAGAACAGCCGGACGCCTGTTTCCTGCATTATCGATAAATTCACTAATCGTTTCGTTTTCCTCATCCAGACATCCCGTTACATTTATATATCCCTTTGCCTCAAGTTGTTCTAATGTCACATTTTTATCCAGATCCAACAATTCATTCCATGCTTTGTCACCTGTCATTCCCCATCCTGTTTTCTTTAAATAGAAGAAACATATTCCAAGCATCGCCAATGCGATGAGGCATAATGCCACATATATTCTCTTTTTCCCCATATATATCCTCCTTAGCCGCTGACATTATTGTTAAAATAAAGATTTGATTCCGATAAGTTTTTTCTTCATTTCATTTTCCTCTTCTAAACTCGATTATAATATATATATGCAATTTAATCTACTACTTTAAACTCTTCGTTTTCAACAGCCTGTGCTTTTATTTGTTCATAATAATCCTGCCATTCTTCTTCTATTTCATTTATGCTTTTTGCCTGTGGCGCAACTTCTTTAAACTCTTTTTCCTTTGCTGCCATATACTTCTGTATCGGCAAATCTTTTTTATATACTTCGAATTCATAATTCCAATAATCTTCTTCTGAATCGAATTGCTCTATAATCGCCATTGCATCTTCTTTATTATCAGACTGTTCAATAAATACCTTTAACTTTTCTAGATAATCATATACTTCTTGATCTGTCACTGTATACCCTGCTTCAATTGCCTGCTGATATAACGCTTCCCTCTCCTCCACATATAAAACAGCCTGTTTCCTTGCATCCTCTTGATTCATTCCAAAAGTAGTATAAAACATCATTGCCTGTTCTACTTCCTTATTTGTTATAACTCCATTCTTTCCTCTCGCATATATCATTTCATTTCCATTTTCATCATTTGCATATTGTTTAAGCAAATTTCCCCAATCAGAAAACTTAGATGTATAAGATGGCTCCGCAAATGTTTGAACACCTGCCATGAATAATAAGATTCCCATAAATAAAGATGCGCACAATGCCTGTATCTTTTTTTTCATATAACCCCGCCTCCTACTTTGTATTCAAATTTAATCTAACAGAATCTGCTGACGAAGCTGGCATACCTCCACTACAAGACAGCATAAAACTTAATGTTCCTGTATTACTTGTTGTTGCAGAATATGTTACAGATGTCGTATTATCATATGTTGAACCATTTTCCCATTTAGATGTATCAACATATAATTGTCCCTTCGTCCAGCTCGAAAAAACGGTTCCATTTGAATGTTTGACGTTGTCCAAACTACATACAGGACATGATGTTGTATATGCCCTATTAAAAAATACTGTCTTTGATCTTCCTGTAAATTTATTGTTACTTCCACTCGCTGTATAATTTTCATTGTAATGAACCTCAACGGTTATTGTAGACCACCCACCCCCCGGAACTGCAAATAATTGTTTCTTTTGAGTAGAATTTGTTATTACTCCTGCTTTAACCGGATAACTTATAAAACAAACTAGAAAAAACAAAATAAAAAAACAAATACATTTTCCAGATATCTTTTTTAAATTCAAACTCATTTGTTAAAACTCACTTCTACTAAATAATTAACTTTTGTCAACTGATTACAAAATAATTTTCTTCATGCTGCCAATATCAAGAAGTCACTACATCTTGCTCTACTGAATTAAACTTTCTTTAATTCCAAACACCATTATTGATATTTTCACCCCTTTCACAACTACACATCATCATTTAATCGTTAACCAGCGCTGATTTTTTATTTATCATTTCCGTTATCCAAAGTTATGATAAATAAATTATTCTATGCTTCAATAATACCAATTTCATCTTCGAAATAACATGACGTTTCATTAAAATATTTTTTCAATGAAACGTCATGTTATTTTGAAGTACTTCCATCTAAAATTAATTTATTCAAAAGAAAAGGAGTAAAAAACCTATGAAAAAAACAAAACTTTATTTATTTTATTATTATTACTTGTCACCGTGAATTTCGGAAAATACACCTTTATCAGTTCTGCTTCGTCTGTTGCTCCGACATCACTTTTAGGTGAAAATGATAACAAAAATATTTAATCTTCTTCATTTATCTTTTTCAAAAACTGTAAGATAGTTTTGTAGACTCTTTGAGTTCCATACATTCTGCTTAATACCAATGCATATAATAAATATCTTTTCACATCTTGCTTTTCATTAATATTATTTTTTAAATATTTATTATATGCATACTCTCCAATATATTCATCTAATAATTCCGTTTTGTTTCTCCGTATTCTTTGTTCTATTCCTTCTCTATATATACATTCTGCCTCATCAAAATTTTCTCTATCCGATTTCCATCTAGCATAGTTTAGTTTTGCCAAAAAAGTTTCATAATATTTTTCTGTTTTCATGTAATCCATATCATCTAAAAATGCTTTTATAAGATGCATTGCTTCTTCTGATTTTCCATCTTTCGCCATGCATACAGATATGTGATCAATTAAATTAATTTCAAGCATAGTATAAACATGTCTTTTTTTACCAATTTCTTTCTCGTTCATCGTATAAGACAAAATATTCCGAAACATATCACAACACTGATTCCATGTTTTTCTTCCTGTGTTTTCTTCTATAGAAACTTGAACAAATTCCAAATACTGTCTATTTTTCGCCACTTCTTTTTCGCCTAAAACCGTCTTCAACTCCTCTAATAATTCTGGCAATCTTTCATTTTTTTCCATAAACAACTCATATGAGATTTCTCTACGCAAAAGTAACGCATCAATATTTCCTGTATTGACCAATTCTATATAATATCGATTCTCCGTACCAATTTTTTCTGTTAATGCTTTATAATTATTCCGTGTTGGTTTACGACCATTTTCAATCCTTGAATAACTTTCCACACTACAGATTCCATCACTGATTTTTTCCTGTGTGTAATTTACTTTTTTTCTTTCTGTTGAAAGATATTGTCCTACATGCTCCAGCATAATTTCATTTGCCTGCGGCACATATATCTGACTTTGAGCTTGATAGCCAAATTCTTCAAAAAAACTTTGTAATATCTTGATATCTTCCTGCTCTTTGCTCATATCCCGCTTTTCTTTCAAACCTACCAAAATATGCAGACGCATAATTTCCAATAAACAATACAACGATTTTTGTTTTCGCAATAATTCAAGTGTTTTTTCAAATATTTCAAATGAGCCTTCTGTATCTTTCCCCTCTATTACAAGATTTCCCCAAAGACAGACAAGAAGCGGATATATCCTTACTTTCTGCTGTTCTTCTACATAATGAACATTAACATACTGCATTAACTGATAAAATCTTGAAATAACTTCTTCTTTTTCCTTTGGATTTACTTTGCATAACAAATTCAGATATATAGCATAAATATGTATCTCTCTTACACTGAAAGTTCCCTCTATTTTCTGCGATTTTATCAAAAAACCACAGGTACATTCCAATGCCTTCTCATAACATTCTGTTGCTTTCTTTAAATCTGCAGTATCTTTCTCAGCCACAATCCCTTTTATGAACCATGCATACTGCTCTCTGATCTTCTTATTTAGTGAAACATTTCCGGTCGGCATATGCTCCAGTAACATCACCAGTTTTTTATAGTTTTCATTTCGAATACACGCTCTGGTACTTTCTTTCCATTTAAAATAAACTACTTCTTTTTCAGAAATATAAGCCGTCAATCCCAATATTCCAAATCCCATCCTGTCCAAAAACATATTTACCGATAATATATCTGGTATCATTTCATCATTTTCATACATGCAATAGGTTGATACTCCACAAATACCTCTACAAATATCATTCACGCTAATCTGATATTTTGTTCGTATCCCATATAAAAGTCTACCAATATCTAATCCCATTTTTCTATCTTCTCCCAACTTGCCGAAAAGTCCAATTTTCCGTATCGAAAATTGGACTTTCATTCATCTTTTTTTTATAAATCCAGCAAGAATCCGAATTATCAAAACAACTGCCGTTAATACAATACACAAGTACTGTATCGGAAATATCTTTTTTTCTTGAAGGACTAACTTGTCGTTTTCATTCACAACAACTACTTTGTTGTAAAAATCTTTCTTTTCTAAAATCTCTTTATCATAAAATATTTTGCGATCCAATAACTCATATCTGTCTACAAGTGGGAATTTGGTTGCAGACATTATGTAAGTATTGTCATTTTCATCTTTTAACAGGAAAAAGAAGGATGACTTATTTTCTGTGTACGCATAATCAGCTAACGTGAATTCTTTATTTTCTATCACGAATGGATCATCTGATGTCATTTTCATAAGGTTCTCACTGTTTTGAGGATATTTATGTGAAACAATCAGACATAATATTATTATATATACCAAAAACATTCCTATATCGTACTTTCGTGTCATAAATTTCACCCATTCCATGCACACTTTTGCCTTCGCGTACATTATATCATCTTTCCACCTCAAAACATATGACGTTTTACTGAATTTCTACAATCTATAACCACATTCGTACATTTTTTGTTCACAATAAATTCACTGGATTTTTTGTCGAATCTGGTGCATAATATTAATTGTTGTGGTGATACCACGATATGGGTTTTATTAATTATAACCCCCTTCTTAATTTGGAAAAGCCTTGAAAGAATGTCTGCATACATTCCCTCAGGGCTTTTCTTTTTTGTTCATCAACGCTCTAAACCCGGCGTTTTCTTATTTTCATTTGTCTGATAAAAACTTAACGTTTTCCTGCCTTCATCTCATCCAAGATTTCAGCCACCGCTTCTCTCTCATCAAAATGATATTTCACACCTTTGATTTCCTGATAATCTTCGTGTCCTTTTCCGAGGAGCACGATCATATCGCCCGGCTTTGCATTTTTCATGCAGTAAGCGATCGCTTCTTTCCTGTCGTCAATCTCGATGTATTTGCCGTTGCTTCTCGCCAGACCGACTTTGATATCATTGTTAATATCACGGATTTCCTCATCCCTTGGGTTATCGCAGGTCAGCACACAGAGATCTGCCATCTCACCTGTCACCTCACCCATATCATATCTGCGGAGTTTAGAGCGGTTGCCGCCGCCGCCGTACACACAGATCAGACGCTTTGGGTGATATTCCATCAATGTCGTGAGAACGCTTCTCGTGCTCACTTCATTATGTGCATAGTCAATGATCAGCGTATAATCTTTGGATACCGGAAGCATTTCCACTCTTCCTTTTACCTGAACTCTGGACAATCCTTCCAAGATTGCCTCATCTGAAATGCCTGCCAGATGGCACACCAGCATCGTGACCATGGAATTGTACACGGAAAATCGTCCCGGAATATGCACTTTTGCCTGACAGTCCATGCAGCCACTCACTTTAAAATGCATTCCAAGCTTTCCATCCTCATTGATAAATCCAATATCAGATGCCATAAGATCTGCTTCTCTTTCTGCCGAAAACGTTTTCACCTCACACGTATGTCCTTTTAAGATACCATCCACATGCTCGTCGTCCGCATTGACAACACCGATTTTGCACTGGCGAAAAAGAAGACTCTTACATTCCATATATTCCTCAAATGAGGCATGCTCTGCCGGTCCGATATGATCCGGTGACAGATTTGTAAAAATACCATAATCGAACAGGATTCCCGCAGTGCGGTCTAATTTCAATCCCTGTGAGGAAACTTCCATCACGACATACTCGCAGCCAGCCTCCACCATGGCAGCAAACATGCGGTGTAATTCGTAGGATTCCGGTGTCGTGTTTTTGGACGGAAGATGTTCTTCCCCCACCATTGCACCGATGGTTCCAATCAGTCCGACTTTTTTTCCTGCCATCTCAAGTACTTTCTTGATCATATAAGTGGTGGTCGTCTTTCCTTTCGTTCCGGTCAGTCCGATGGTGACAAGCTTTCTTGCCGGATGGTCAAACAATGCAGCGGACATCAGCGCAAGTGCCAGACGAGCGGACTCCACTTTTAACACCGTGATGTTTTCTGGAATCTGTGCTGCCTCCTCTTCCTTCTCCAGCACGATCACGGAAGCTCCTTTTTCGACCGCATCCGGGATATATTTATGACCGTCTGTCACTGCCCCTACCATGCAGACAAACATCGTTTCCGGTGCAATCTTTCTTGAATCATAGATAATATCACGCACTTCTGTCTCAAGGCTTCCCTGAAGAAGTGTGTATTCAATTTCCTCACAAATCTTACTTAATTTCATTTTATCGTTTCCTTTTTTCTTTCAACGTATCGTTTTTCTTATTTTCTGATCTGGCTATAAAAATACTCGTAAAACAATTATTCTTTTCGCATACAGGTTTCCGTGATCATCTTATTTTAAAATATGGGATGCATCGATCTCAGCCTCAAATACGGTATGGGATGGACCTGTCATAAAAAGATGGTTCGTTTTCTCATCCCACTCGATCAGAAGTGGTCCGCCAATCTGTTCCACGGTCACCTTGCGATCACATTTTCCAGTCAAAATTGCAGTCACTACCGCAGTTGCACAGCCGGTTCCGCAGCCAATCGTCTCACCGGTTCCGCGCTCCCACTCACGGATCTTCAGATAATCCCTGCTCACAAACTCCGTAAAAGTAACATTCGTTTTATTAGGGAAAATGGATGTCATATATTCAATCTCTTTTCCGTATTTTTCCACGTCAAGCTCTGCCACAGAATCGACAAACATTGCACAGTGCGGATTTCCCCAGGAAACCGCAGTAATGTGAAAGGTGCGGTCTAATACCTGTACCGGCTGATCGACAAATGTATCCATTTCTGTGTTGATTGGGATCACTTTTGTAGAAAGTCTCGGTTCCCCGATATCTGCCCGGATGTTAGATACATAACCGTCTGTCACTGTCAGTGTCAGATGCTGCATGCCGCCCAGAGTCTCGATCACAAGCTCTGTCTTATCGGTCAGTCTGTGGTCGTACACGTATTTTCCGACACTGCGCAGTGCATTTCCGCACATCTCGCCTTCCGTTCCGTCCGGGTTAAACATACGCATACGGAAATCCCCCTTGTCTGACGGGCAGATCAAAACCATTCCGTCAGAACCGATCGCAAAATGCCTGTCACTTACGAATCTTGCAAGTTCCGGCAGATTTTTAAGTTCCTGATGAATTGCATCTATATATACATAATCGTTTCCAAACGCCTGCATTTTTGTAAATTTCATAGTTTTCCCTCTTTCTGTGTCTTTTTACCTATATCCTAGAGACAAATCCAGGGACTGCCATCTTCTGACAGTCCCTATCCATTTCTTTTATGAATTCATTGCACGGTCAAGGTCGGCAATGATATCTTCCACATTTTCAATACCGACAGACATACGCAGGAAGCGGTCTGTAATGCCTAATTTTTCCTTGACATCCTTCGGTGTATCCTCGTGTGTCTGTGTGGTCGGATAAGTGATCAGTGTCTCTGTTCCGCCGAGACTCTCTGCAAACATGATCATATCCACGTTTCGAAGGATTTTCTGAACGGTCTCAAAAGAATCCACGGTAAAGGAGATCATACCTCCAAAGCCTCTCGTCTGTTTGATGGTTGTCGCATAATCTTTGTGATCCTCAAAACCAACATAGTAAACTTTTTTTACTTTTGGCTGGGTTCTTAACCACTCCGCCACTTTTTTTGCATTCTCGTTATGTCTGTCCATACGAACCGGAAGCGTCTTGATCCCGCGGAGTAACAGCCAGCAATCCATCGGCGCTAACTGGCTTCCATGGGATTTGATATGGATGTGTATTTTCTCTGCGATCTCCTCATTGTCTTTTACCACAACAATTCCGGAAAGTGTGTCGTTATGTCCGCCAAGATATTTTGTGGAGCTGTGTGTTACAATGTCAGCTCCCAGTTTTAATGGATTCTGGAAATATGGTGTTAAAAATGTGTTATCAACCACCATAAGTGCCCCAACGCTTTTTGCAATCTCAGATAAAGCCTGAATATCTGCCACTTTCATCATCGGGTTGGTCGGTGTCTCAACGAAAAACATTTTTGTATTTGGCTTGATTGCTGCCTTCACCGCGTCAAGATCATCCATCTCCACGTAAGTGTGCTCAATGCCGTATTTTCCGAACACGTCACCGATAATACGGAAGGTTCCGCCATAAATATCATCAGAAAGAAGAACATGGTCTCCCGGATTCAGCAGAGAAAATACAGCCATATTTGCAGCCTGTCCGCTGGAAAATGCAAATGCCTTGATTCCTCCCTCAAGGATTGCCATGGTACGCTCCAACTCCTGTCTGGTAGGGTTCTCCAAACGGCTGTACGCAAAGCCTGTGGACTCTCCAAGTGCCGGATGTCTGTAAGTCACTGCCTGGAAAATCGGCATGCTCACTGCTCCTGTCAACGGTTCTGTTCCGAGTGCCCCATGTACCGCTTTGGATTCGAAATGTAAATTTTCTTTTCTGTCATAGTCTGTATAATTGCTGAAATTCTTCATAATATAAATCCGCCTTTCTGCTTATCCTGTTCTTATCTTTTCCTGTTTTGAAACTGCCTATGTAAAGCCTCAGAAAATCTGTCTGCCTTCCATATATAAGCTAATTATACAAAACACAATTTAAAACATATACAACTTCTGTGTTGTCTATATTGCAAATTGTGCTTTTTTTCTTTATAATAAATCTATCATTTGCGATGCAGGCTTACTTACCTCTGCGAAAAACCTGTCTGAAATCAAAACAGGATATTTTACAAACGGAAAGGATACTTATTATGCCAGAATATAAAAAAGTCGGCTATCTGACAACAGATTTTAAAATGTTTCATTTAAAAGACGAGGAAATGCGTACCTTTCACTACCACTATCACGATTTTCACAAAATTCTCATCCTCTTAAACGGAGATGTGACTTACTGTATAGAAGGACGCTCTTATGACCTGAAAAAAAATGATATTGTCCTAGTGCACGCCGGGGAAGTCCACAAACCGGTCATTCACTCCGATGCTGTCTATGACCGTATTATTATTTACGTTTCGCCGGATTTTCTGACCGCATACCGGGATTCGGACAGCAATCTCAGCCTATGTTTTCAAAAAGCTTATGAAGAAAAGTCCCATGTACTGCGCGTTCACTCCTTTGGAAACAGCAGATTAGGTGCCGTTACCAAAGATCTGGACGCCTCCCTCTCGGATTCTGATTTTGCACATGAACTGCATCATAAACTTTTATTTCTAGAGTTTCTGATCCAGTTAAACCGCGCCGCCGGACACAATAAAATAGAATTTATCGAGACTTCTGCTTCGAGCGAAAAAATACTGTCCATTTTAAATTATCTGAATGAACACTTAACAGAGTCCATCTGTATTGATGATCTCTCCTCCCGTTTTTACTTAAGCCGCTACTATCTCATGCACACATTTAAGGAACAGACCGGCTACAGCATCGGCAGTTATCTCTCCACCAAACGTCTGCTGCTCGCCAAAGAACTGATTTTATCCGGGAAACCGATCACAGATGTCTGTTATGAATGTGGATTTAAGAATTATTCCACTTTTTCCCGCGCATACAAAAAGTGCTTTGGCGAATCCCCACGGGATCTGCGCCAAAGCACTTTCAACCACTGATCATTCCTATACTGACTGCCTTTTGACAATCGGTTACTCATTCCTGTTTTCAATGAAAGAATCAGACTTTCTCTGCCATCGCATTCATCAGAGTCGGGATCAACTGCTTCTTTCTTGAAATGATTCCCTCTAAGAGAATGCCATTTTCATTTTCTTCTCTTTCAAATGCATCTGCAAGGATCCTGCCTGCATCATGCCCCTCAAAAATCACCCTGGAAGACTCTTCCAAAATATCTGTCAGCATCACATAGACCATGTCGATCCGCTTCTCACCCAGAACTTCTTTTAAGAACGGACGGAGCTTCTCTGCCACTTTATCAAGTTCTTCACGGCTCATGGCACTGATCTGTGCAACTCCGAAGTCAAACTCATCCGTATGGAAAATCTTGAAATCAGAATAGAAAATTTCCTCAGTCGTCTTATTTTTGAAATCGCTTCCCGCCTTGAACATGTTCTTTGCATGAGTCTCAATATCTACTTTTGCAATCTTTGCCAGAGCCTCTGCAGCCAGAATGTCTAGCTGTGTGCAGGTCGGAGAACGGAACATTAACGTGTCTGACAGAATCGCTGACAATAACAATCCTGCAATATGCTGCGGGATCTCGATATTTTTCTCACCGAACATCTGGTAAATGATCGTGGACGTACATCCCAACGGCTGATTTCTGAAATAGACCGGAGAGATCGTCTCTAAGCTTCCGATCCTGTGATGATCTATGATCTCTAAAATCTCCGCTTCATTGATATTATCAACTGCCTGCGACTTCTCATTATGATCCACCAGAATGATCTGTTTTTTCTGCATGCTCATCAGGTTACGTCTGGATACCATTCCGAGATAGTTTCCATTTTCATCCAAAATCGGGAAATCACGGTGTCTGATTTTTGACATTGTCTCTTTGACATCATCCACATAATCATCAATATCAAATGTCACAAGATGCTCTCTCGTCATAAATTCTTTGATTGGCATACTCTGATTGATCAATCTGGCAATGGAAAACGTGTCATATGGTGTTGTGATAATCACACAGTCTTTTTTATTCGCCATCTGAATGACTTCCGGGTCTACCTCAAATCCACAGCCTACAATGATACAGCTTGCATTGGACTCTAATGCACGAATCTGCACTTCTTTCTGCGGTCCGAGAATGACCATATCATCCGCTTCGATGTATTCCGATAAAAATCCAAGGTCAGACGCTCCGACAACAACTTTTCCACGGATAAAATACGCATGTTCATTTCCCGCGATAATATTGCCGTCCAAAGTCTCTGCAATATTCTTATACTGGGTTCTCGCTTTGGACAACACCCGGTTGTCATAAACATCCATGTAAGAGGTTGCAATATCCTTTGTTACGATCACACCCTCTAACTTTCCAAGCCGGTTTGTCACCGGAAGTGTTACGACATCTAACTTTTTCATGGTTTCCCATGCTTTTTTCAAAGAAATCTGCGAACTGATGCCGGCTGTTTTGCGGATGGAAATATCCTTGAGCTGTGCCCCTACATCTGTAATTAATTCTGGATCCTCCACCTTAAAATAATCCAGCACATACCGGGTTTCCTCACTGATCGCTCCGGCACGCTTTGGTACATACTGGCGCTCTCCCAGCTGGTTTTTCAGATATGCATAAGAAATTGCCGCACATATCGAATCCGTATCCGGATTCTTATGTCCGACAACCCATACTTTTTTTGGTTCAATATTCATAAATTCCTCACTACCTTAAAAATTAAAAACGCCTAATGAATATAAAATAAATGCAACCAGCATCACAAAATTGATAATGGAAAACCAGGAAAGTACTTTGACATATCCCTTTACAGCGCCAACGCTTTTCTCCATCTCATCCATTTTTTCAATTTTAGAATCAAACTCGTTGAACAGATCCTGAATATTGCGATAGCATTTTACATTCTCGGAGTGAACTTTCTCTGAAAGATCCGTTTTGATAGAATCCAGCTGGGAGGTTGCATTCTCCAGCAATGCCTTCACTTCTGCGACCTGCTCATCGCTTACTTTCTTATTGGCTGCTGTCTGTTCTTCGATAAACTGCCTGCCTGCCTCGATCTGATCTTCTCCAAGCTTTTTGCTGGCTGCGATCTGATTCTCATTTAACTTGCGGTTTGCCTCTAACTGTTCCTCAGTCACTCTCTTCACATCTGCGACCTGCTTTGAGACACTTATTTCAATCTCATTCATCTTCGCGGTGACACGTTCTGCAAGCTCGTCTACTTTTTTGCTGAAATCAGATACGATCTCATCTGCCTCTTCCTGTCTCTCACTTAAGATCTGCTCTAGTTCCTGCGCTTTGTCTTCTCTCTCATTCACAAGATTCTGCAGTTCCTGTACCTTGCTCTCCTTGGATGTCAATAAATTCTGTAACTGTTTTGCTTTCTCCCTGAATTCATCGATCTGACTTAATAAAAAATCTTCTTTTTCCACTTTACTATGTATCCTTTCCTTAGCACGCGTCACTTTTCCTGCGTGTTCTGTTTTATCTTCTTTTGCATTCAGCCTTGCGGACGGCTGTGTAATTTTTTTCTTCTTCCGGTAATTCTGTGCTATTCTCTGAAACAGACCTGCCATTTACGTCTCCTCCCACAGCCAGCTTAAAATAAACTATATTTATTTTACCATTTGCGCTTTTTCTTGTAAAGGAAAAACCTTCCTTTACATTATGTTATCCTGTGGCTGACAATTTAAGGTATCCTGTGGATTTAAAAGAAGCGGTTCCAGACGGAACCGCTTCTGATAAGAAAGGGATTATACTTATTTGCTTATTTTGTTATGAATGATATTCATACTTCAAAATTGCCGTTCATTATTTACATAATTTTTTGAACTCATCAGCTACGAACTGTACTTTTGTTCCAACAACAACCTGAACAGCTGTTTTACTTGGTCTGATAACGCCAGCTGCACCGGCAGATTTGATTTTCTTCTCATCTACTAAAGAGCTGTCTTTTACTTCAAGACGAAGTCTTGTAATACAGTTATCAATGCTTGTAACGTTTGCTGCACCACCAACACCTTCTAAGATTGTTGCTGCTACAGTTGTGTAATCGCTGCTTCCAAGATCAACTTTTTTCTCTGCTTCTACATCATCATCTTCTCTACCAGGAGTCTTTAAGTCAAACTTTGTGATAGCGAAACGGAATACAACGTAGAATACGATAAATGCTGCGATTCCAAGAGGAATGATCATCCATGTATTCTTTGCTGCCGGAAGCGGTGCAGAGAAGATTAAGTCAGTTGCTCCGGCGGAGAAACTGAATCCTGCTCTGAATCCAACTAATACAGTAATAACTGTGAAGATACCATATAATGCTGCATATACAACGTAAAGAGCTGGTGCAAGGAACATGAAACCAAACTCGAATGGCTCTGTAACACCACAAACGAATGCACAAAGAGCTGCGGAAGCTACAAGTCCGATTGCTAATTTCTTCTTGTCACTCTTAGCTGTGTGAACCATAGCAAGAGCTGCACCCGGGACACCGAACATCATACATGGGAAGAATCCAGACATATACATACCTAAATCCCATGATACATCAGCAGATGTCTCACCTGCCCAGAAGTGCTGCAGATCTCCAAGTCCGATCGTATCGAACCAGAATACGTTGTTTAATGCATGGTGTAATCCGGTTGGAATCAGTAATCTGTTTAAGAATGCATAAATACCTGCACCAACAGGTCCAAGTCCAACAATACTTTCACCAATTGCAACTAATGCACCAAATAATAATGGCCAGATAAATAACAGGATTGCTGAAACAATAATAGAAACAACACCTGCAACGATTGCTACGCAACGTTTACCACTGAAGAATGATAACCAGTCAGGTAATTTTGTACCTTTGAATTTGTTGTAGCATGTTGCACCGATAATACCTGCAAGGATACCGATAAATGGGTTTGCAATTTTACCAAATGCAAGAGATTTTGTTGCATTGTCAGCGATTGCTGGCATTAATGTTGTAACTGTTCCTACGGAAAGAAGGTTTGTCATCATTAACCATGATGCTAATGCTGCAAGACCTGCTGTACCATCATTGTCGTCTGCCATTCCGACACCGACACCGATAACAAAAAGAATTGCCATGTTATCAATTAAAGCTCCACCTGCTTTTACAAGGAAGAAACCGATCATCTCAACGATACCGGTAACATCACCACCCTGCATGGTAGATGGACAAAGCGCATATCCAATACCCATTAAGATACCACAGATTGGAAGACACGCAACTGGAAGCATTAAAGCTTTTCCTAATTTCTGCAAATACTTCATCATACTAAAAGCTCCTCCTTTTTTTATAATCCCTTTTAGTTTTATTTTATACCGTTAGAAACACGGCTAAAATACGTTTTTCATATCACAGATCCCTGTCTGTTTATTTCTTTAAGATCAGAACTGTATCACCCGGATTGACATCAGATCCTGTCACTGCTTCCACGGTCTGATAGTCCGATGTGTTGCATACAACCATAGGTGTGATCACATCATAACCTGCTGCTTTCACTGCCTCAAGGTCAACCGAGATCAGAAGATCTCCTTTTTTCACCGCATCCCCATTTCCTTTATGGGCGGTAAAATGTTCTCCCTTTAATGCGACAGTGTCTAATCCGATATGCACAAGCAATTCCACGCCCTCTGTGGTCGTCATGCTCACTGCATGCTTCGTATCAAATAACATCTCGATCGTGCCGTCTGCCGGTGCGTAAATCTTACCATCTTCCGGCTGGATTGCAACACCCTTGCCTAAGATCTCTTCTCCGAATGTCGGATCACTTACCTGACTGATTGGAACTGCCTTTCCTTTGACCGGTGCACCAATCTCAATTCCTTTGTCTTTTTTCTTTAAAAAATCAAACATCTTAATCCCTCTTTTCTGTATTATGATGTACTTTAGTCTGTCATGCAGACACGCTTAATATGTATTGCAAGAAACATGATCTCCTCGCCGGATATCTGACCACCGTACTCCTTCTCAATATATTCTGCAATATGTTTGCTGCACTCATACTCTCCCGGATACTTGCCCTCCATCAGCTTTGCGAATTCGATCTCCTCATCCTTCAACAACTCATGCCGGTAAAGACGCTGGGCTAAAAACTTCAGATGTGTGACAAATCTCTCGTAATGAAGCGATTCCTCATCAAATTCAATGCCCATCTCCTGCTTGACCAGTTCTAAGATCCCCTGTATCATATTTGTCATTGCAAAGGTATCGTTGATCGTTGTATCGTACTCTGCATTCACAAAATGGAGTGCGATAAATCCCGCCTCATCCTCTGAAAACTTTGTTCCGAGTTTTTCATTCAAAAGATCGATCGCATATTTTCCCATCAGATATTCCTGATGATAAAACTTCTTGGTTTCCCACAGCAGTGCATTCTTCAGCTGGATTCCCTGCGCCTGTCTCTGAATCGCAAAATTGATATGATCTGTCAGTGTGATATAAATACTCTGATTCAACTGTACATTCAGATTCTTTTTCGCATAGGTAATGATATCACTCGTGAGCTGCATATGCTCTAATGGAATGTTCTCTAAAATCTCCTGAAACTGCCGGGAAAGCTTCTCGTTCTCAATCCGGAAAACCTTCTCGACCCTGCTCTCATCAATCGCATCACCCGTATGTGCCTTGAATCCAATCCCCTTACCCATGATAACAACTTCCTGCTGATTCTCATCATATGCTGATATTACGTTGTTATTAATCACTTTCTGGATAACCATATGCCACTCCGTTTTTATTTGATAAAAGCCTCTGTTTTACTGTGCATTCTAAAAAGAAAAACCAAATTTTACAAAATCCAAGTATAGAAATGTAAAATCTGGTTTTGCCTGCTTATCAGTAACAATCCAATATTTTATTCGCTTGATTTAAGAAAATTTTAACATTCATTGTTTATTATGTCAAGTTTTATTCCTGCTTATTTTTCTTTTTTGTAAGCATTTACTATATATGCATCTAAAACCTATACATAATAGCCAATATCTTTTCCATCTTCTACCGGAGTTTTACAGATTCGTTTCAAAGAACGCTTTTATTGCATCACATGCTGCACCTTCGTCGTCGCCTTCTACCTTTACAGTCACAGTCTGATTTTTTTTGACTCCCATTCCCATAACTGCCATCAGTCGGGAAGCATCTACAGATTTTCCATCTTTTTCAAGTGTTACTTTGCTCTGGAAATTTTTCACTTCCTTTACAAGCATCCCTGCCGGTCTTGCATGGATTCCCAACTCGTCTTTTACTGTGTAACTGAATGATTTCATTTTCATTTCCTCCTTAAACATTAAGCATTTAATATTTTATCTCTTACAGGCAGCACCATTGCCGGTGATACCGATAATTCATCAATTCCCATTTTTACAAATGTCTCCGTAAGCGTTAAGTCTGCCCCGAGTTCCCCACAGATACCTGCCCAGATTCCCGCTTTGTGTGCGCTGTCAATGACCATCTGGATCATCTTGAGCACTGCTGGATGATGGGAGTCATAAAACTGGTCAAGCTTTGCATTCTGCCTGTCGATCGCGAGCGTATACTGTGTCAGGTCGTTGGTTCCAATACTGAAAAAGTCAACCTCTTTTGCCAGTTCATCTGCGATCATCACCGCTGCCGGTGTCTCGATCATAATGCCAAATTCCACATTTTTAAACGGAATGCCTTCTGAGGTCAGCTCTGCTTTTACCTCTTCCATAATCTCTTTGACTTTTCTCACTTCCCATACCGATGCGATCATCGGGATCATAATGGAAATATTGCCGAACATGCTGGCGCGGAGCAGTGCTCTCAACTGTGTCCTGAAAATATCCGGCTGATCCAGACAGATCCTCACGGCACGGTAACCAAGCGCCGGATTGTCCTCGTGTTCGAGTCCAAAGTAATCGATCTGCTTGTCTGCTCCAATATCCAGAGTACGGATAATGACTTTTTTTCCTGCCATCACTTCCGCAACCGTTTTATAGGACTGGAACTGCTCATCCTCTGTTGGGAAATGGTCACTCTGCAAATATAAAAACTCACTTCTGAAAAGTCCGATACCTGCTGCATCATTCTGTAAAACAGCGCCTAAATCTTTCACTTCGCCGATATTGGCATACAATTTTATTTCTTTGCCCTCTTTCGTGACGGTCGGCTTTCCCTTTAATTGCTGCAGTAATTCCTGACGGTTCTTTTCGTCCTGCTGCTTTTTCTCATATTCTCTTAATGTCTCCTCATCCGGATCAATGATCACGATCCCCTTGAATCCGTCCACGATCGCCATTTTTCCATTCACTTCTTTCGGAACTGCTGTGGATACCAGAGCCGGAATGTTCATCGTCCTCGCCAGGATTGCGGTATGTGAATTCGTAGAGCCATGTCGTGTCACAAAGGCAAGCACTGTCTCACGGTCTAACTGGATCGTCTCACTCGGTGCAAGATCATCTGCTGCTATGATATATTTTTCTTTTTCTGCTCCAGAAGTGTTCACCTTTTCTTCTTTCTGCGATAAAACACGGATCACACGCTCCGAGATGTCCTTCACATCTGCTGCACGTTCCTTCATATAATCGTCGTCCATATCTGCGAACATTCTGGCAAAGTTATCGCCAGTCGTTGCCACGGCGAACTCTGCGTTGACGGACTGTGCCTCGATGATATTCCGGACAGAATCAAGATAGTCTTCATCCTCCAACATCATCTGGTGCACTTCAAAAATGGCTGCATTTGCCTCTCCTACTTCTTTGACCGCTTTGTCATAAAGTCCTTTCAGTTCTTCTGCCGCCTGATCTCTGGCTGCCTCAAAACGTGCGATCTCTGCTTTCGCATCCTCAATCTTCACTCGTCTGACTACATTGTTTTCTTTGGAAATCTCTTTGATTTTTCCGATTGCGATTCCCCCGAATGCAATCTTTCCGGTTATGTTCTGCATTTGCTCCTCCTCACCAGACAGCTGATACCATTTTGGGGATCTGCCGTCAAAATTAAAAAAGCCGAAAAAGTTCACGCAGCCAACGGCGTCTTACTTTTCCGGTTTAGTACATTTGCATGTGAACTATCCTTAAAACATAATTTTATTATAAGTTTTCACAAAGTATTTGTCAACACAATTCTGCCAGTCTGTGTACTTTTGCTGCATCCACCACTTCATATTGATTCTTTTCCTGTATTCCTGCATAGGAGAAATCAACGTATTCATTCGAAGTTGTGATGTCTTTTTTCCATACCCGGCATGAACTGTGTACCTGATGAACTCCTGTATATGTCATTAGTTCTCTAACATTGTTCTCATTCACACCGCTTCCGGCAAGAATTTCAATCTCACTTCCATATTCCTTCTGAAGCTGTTTTAACCGTTCTCTTCCACTCCACACATCCGGTGCGCCGCCGCTCGTTAAGATTCGGTCTGCCCCAAGCCCAATCAATTGCTCGATCGTTTTCTTCTGATCGGCAACACAGTCAAAAGCGCGGTGAAACACCGCTTCCCTTCCCTGCTCATGTATCAGATAGATGACTTCTTTTGTACGTTCTGTATCTAAGGTTTGATCCTCTTTTAAAAATCCGAAAGCAATCCCGTCTGCTCCATGCTCCAGCAAAAGTTTTGTATCCAAAATCATTGTCTGATATTCCTCCGCAGAATAACAGAATCCACCACCTCTCGGACGTACCATCGCCACAACAGGAATCTCACACTGTTCCTTCGCGCAGATCAGATTTGCCAGTGATGGGGTAAGACCGCCAAGATATAATGCACTGTTTAATTCTACCCTGTCGGCACCATTTTCATATGCTGTTTTTACATCTTCAAAACTGCCGCAGCAGATTTCTAAAACTGATTTCATAGGTTTGTCACAATTCCTTTTCTTATCATTCGGATTGATGATTGTTATTATAAACTTTCTATCTTTTAAAATCTACTATCTACAAAAAATCTTTTTTTCATTTTCTCTATAAACAATAAAATGAATGTTCCGCGAACATTCTATTGTCCTGAATGCAGAAAGCCTGGAAAGGCTTACGCCTTTCCGGGCTTTCTGGAATTTACAATGACTCAGACAATGTCCAAATCTTATTTGTATAACTCAACTAATCTTAACAGATGTTCGTAACGAGCTTTTGCAGCTTCCTCAGATGCAGCAAAGAGTTTTGCAGCTCTTTCTGGGAAGGATCTTGTTAATCTGCTGTAACGTGTCTCGTTATTTAAGAACTCCTGATATGTTCCATCGCCTGGTTTAGATGTTAATGTGAATGGATTCTTTCCTTCAGCTTTCAGAGCTGGGTTGAAGGAGAAGAGGTTCCAGTAACCAGCAGCTACTGCTTTCTTCATCTCATCCTGGCAGTGGTTCATTCCACCTTTCACACCGTGTAACTCACATGGAGCATATCCGATGATCAGGGATGGTCCGTCATAAGCTTCTGCTTCTGCAAGAACTTTAACAGCCTGAGCCATGTTAGCACCAAGAGCGATCTGTGCTACATAAACGTAACCATAGCTCATAGCGATCTCAGCAAGGCTCTTCTTGCCAACTTCTTTACCAGCAGCAGCGAACTGACAAACTTCACCGATGTTGGAAGCTTTAGAAGCCTGTCCACCTGTATTAGAGTACATCTCTGTATCGAATACCATAACGTTTACGTTATGTCCGGAAGCAAGTACATGGTCTAATCCACCGAAACCGATATCATATGCCCATCCGTCACCACCGAAGATCCATACGGACTTCTTAGCAAGGTAATCTTTTTTCTCAAGAGCAGCTTTTGCATCTGGACATCCAGCTGCTGCAGCTTTCTCTAATTCAGCTACAAGAGCTTCTGTTGCAGGAGTATTTGCTTTTGTATCCTGTTTTGTCTCCATGAATTTAGCGAATGCATCTTTTAATTCTGCACTTGCCTTATCAGAAGAAGCACATTTCTCAGCGCTTGCGATAGCCTGATCACGTAATACTTCCTGACCGATCTGCATACCTAAACCATGCTCAGCGTTATCCTCGAATAAGGAGTTAGCCCAAGCTGGTCCTTTGTTGGAATCTTTATTTACAGTATATGGTGATGTAGCAGCCGGGCCACCCCAGATAGAAGAACATCCGGTAGCGTTAGAGATGTACATATGCTCACCAAATAACTGTGTGATCAAACGAGCGTAAGATGTTTCAGCACATCCTGCACAAGATCCGGAGAACTCAAGTAATGGCTGGTTGAACTGAGAACCTTTTACAGTATTGTCAGCTGGCATACCAGGTTTCTTGCCAACGTTTGCTACTAAGTAGTCAAATACTGGCTGTTCTTCTGCCTGAGATTCCTGTGGAACCATCTCGATAGCACCTACTGGACATACAGTGATACACTCACCACATCCCATACAGTCTAATGGAGATACGCTCATTGTATATTTGTATTCGCTTGCTTTTGGTTTTGTATCAGCAAGTTTGATGTTAGCCGGAGCAGCTTTTACTTCGTCTTCACTTAACATGAATGGACGGATCGTAGCATGTGAACATACAAATGCACACTGGTTACACTGGATACATTTAGCAGCATCCCATGTAGGAACTGTTACAGCTGTACCACGTTTCTCATATGCAGATGCACCCTGCTCAAACTGTCCGTCTGGGTTGCCCATAAATGCAGATACTGGAAGAGAATCACCATCCATTAATGCGATTGGATTCATTAAATCTTCTACCATCTTAACTGTCTCTGGACGACCTGTTAATTTAGCTGGAGCTGGATCTGCTTCTGGGTTAGACCAGGAAGCTGGAACTTCTACTTTATGTACAGCATCTACACCAGCATCGATTGCTTTGTAGTTCATCTCTACGACTGCATCACCTTTTTTACCGTAAGATTTCTTAGCAGCTGCTTTCATGAAATCAACAGCTTCGTCGATTGGCATTACGTTAGCAAGTTTGAAGAATGCAGACTGAAGAATTGTATTAGTACGTTTACCCATACCAATTTCAATTGCTTTGTCAATAGCGTTGATTGTATATAACTGAATGTTGTTATCAGCGATATATTTCTTAGCTTCTGCATTTAAGTGATGAGCTAACTCTTCATCTGACCACTGGCAGTTGATCATGAATACTCCGCCTGGTTTCACGTCCTGAACCATCTTGAATCCTTTTGTTACATAAGATGGGTTGTGACATGCAACGAAGTCTGCCTGGTTGATGTAGTATGGGCTTCTGATTGGTTTGTCACCAAATCTTAAGTGGGAAATTGTAACACCACCTGTTTTCTTGGAGTCATACTGGAAGTAAGCCTGGATGTATTTGTCTGTGTGGTCACCGATGATCTTTGTAGAGTTCTTGTTAGCACCTACAGTACCGTCACCACCAAGTCCCCAGAACTTGCACTCTACAGTTCCTTCAGCAGCTGTGATAGGAGCTGGTTTTACTTCTGGTAAGCTTAAGTTTGTAACGTCATCTACGATACCAATTGTGAAACGTGCTTTTGGAGCATCTTTCTCTAATTCTTTGTATACAGCGAATAAGCTTGAAGGTGGTGTATCTTTGGAACCTAATCCGTAACGTCCGCCTGTTAATACGATTGTATCAAGACCTGCCTCACGAAGAGTTGTTGCTACGTCTAAGTATAATGGATCACCAAGCGCTCCTGGCTCTTTTGTTCTGTCAAGTACTGCAACTTTCTTAACTGTCTTTGGAAGAACTTTTAAGAATGCTTCAGATACCCATGGACGGTATAAACGAACTTTAACTAATCCGACTTTCTCGCCCTTAGCTGTTAAGTAGTCGATTACTTCTTCTGCTACGTCATTTACAGAACCCATAGCTACGATAACGCGCTCTGCATCTTCTGCTCCGTAGTAGTTGAATAAGTCGTAGTTTGTTCCTAATTTTTCATTAACCTTAGCCATGTATTTTTCAACGATAGCTGGTAATTCATTGTAAGCTGTATTACAAGCTTCACGATGCTGGAAGAAAACGTCACCATTCTCATGAGATCCACGCATAGCTGGATGCTCTGGATTTAATGCATGTGCACGGAATGCAGCAACTGCGTCCATGTTGCACATTTCTTTCAAATCTGCATAATCCCATTTCTCGATCTTCTGGATCTCGTGGGATGTACGGAATCCGTCAAAGAAGTTGATGAATGGAACTTTTCCTTCGATTGTTGCTAAATGAGCAACCGGGCTTAAGTCCATAACTTCCTGTGGGTTTGTCTCACATAACATAGCGAAACCTGTCTGACGGCAGGCATATACGTCACTGTGATCACCGAAAATATTTAAAGACTGTGTTGCAACGGTACGTGCAGAAACATCAAATACACATGGAAGCTGCTCACCAGCGATTTTGTACATGTTAGGGATCATTAATAAAAGACCCTGGGAAGCTGTAAATGTTGTTGTTAATGCACCTGCAGCAAGGGAACCGTGAACTGCACCTGCAGCACCTGCTTCGGATTCCATTTCTACAACTTTGACCTGATTGCCAAAGATATTTTCCTGTCCTGCTGCTGACCACTGATCGACAGTATCTGCCATAGGGCTGGATGGTGTAATTGGGTAAATAGCTGCAACATCTGTAAACGCATATGCTACATGAGCTGCTGCTGTATTACCGTCCATTGACTGTTTTGCTCTGGACATTACTTATTCCTCCTTAAAATTATAAAAAATTGATAGAATGTCTTTGCTAACCCGGGGCAGAATACTATCCCCGCCAGCTTTCGACTTAATTCACATTTTAGCATTTAATTTGTCCGTTGTAAAGAATTCAGACTGTACAAAACAAAGTACAAAGTTATAAACGTTACTGCTCACCCGGCAGTAAAACACTTGCCAAAAGCACAGATTTATAAATATTTTCTTTCAAATTCATCTGCCGGGATCGGCCGGTCAAACAGATACCCCTGCCCATATTCAAACCCATGGCTTTCCAAGAACTGACGCTGTTCTTCCGTCTCAATTCCCTCCACAACGATCTCTTCTTTGGCTGCACGGATAAATTTTCCCATCTGGGATACAAATTCCCCCTTGTTGTCCACCATCACTTTGTCGGTAAAACTTTTATCTATCTTGACAACATTCGCCGGTATTTCATAAAGGACACTCAAAGACGAATACCCCGTACCAAAGTCATCAATGGCAATGCGGAATCCCATCTGTGCCAGTTCGATCATGCAGTGCTTCAGGTCTTCGAGTTTTTCTGTCATGACGCTCTCGGTAACTTCCACTTCAATATAGGAAGGATCAATGTCATACTTGTCCATTGTCTCATGCATCCGCTGCAAAAATGCCTCGCCACCGTTTTCAAAGTGTTTTCTCGAAAAATTAGTTGAGATCGTAAACAGGCTTTTTCCGGATTTCTTCCACTTTGTCATATATTTCAGCAGCTGCTCTAATATAAAGAAATCAAGGTCTTTGATATATCCCATCAATTCCAGTGCCGGCACAAAGCGGTTTGGCTGTAAGTATCCGTCCTCTCCGAAATGCCATCTTGCAAGTGCCTCTGCCCCATAAATCGTATTCTCTTTCAGCCGGAACTTTGGCTGTAAAAACATTTCAAACTCCCCACGCTGGATCGCAGCATGAAACCGTGTTGCGATCAGCACCTGTTCGTCACGTGTCTGACGCATTTTTTCTATATAGACAACACCGGATGTGATATTGTGTTCTTTTGCATATTTTCTTGCAAGATTTGCGCTCTCCAGTATCGTCTCAAACGAACTCTTTCCTGACAGGAAGCAGATTCCTGCCGAAAGCTTCATTCCTCCAGCGGGATAACGTTCCTGCAGCTTTGCCTCAAACTCTTCATTTCCTTCCTTAACGCGCCTCCGGATCTCCTGCTGGCTCTTTCCCCTGGACAATACAAGGAAATAATCCGAGTACATACGGCATGCTGCCATTACTTTTTTGCGTTCCAGCAGCCGGGAAAATTCTTTCAGGATACTGTCTCCCATCTCTGCGCCGAAATTTTCGTTGACATAAGAAAAGTTATTGACATCCACCATGGTCAGTGCATAAGTATTCTCCTGTGGATTTTCCTCTGCCTCCAGAAGCTGTACCAGTTTTGTCCTGAAAGCTTCCATATTATATAAGCCCGTCAGCCGGTCTCTGTTTTTTAATTTATGGATTGCCTGCTGATCTTCCTGCATTTTCTCACGCAGCGTCACAAATACGGCAACCACTCTGCTCAGTTCGCAGATAGTTCCAATCTCCTCTGTGCGCCACTGCTTGCCCTGTTCAACCGAGCCAACATCGATGCATCCGGTTTTTCCATTCGAATACTCAAACTTTACTGCAGCGATTGACTGGATCGGGATGGCATTTCCTGACCATTCCAGCCACTCTTTCTTCCGTTTTTCCTGCCACTTTGGAGTTGTCTGTACAAATTCTCCCACCTCAGCCTTCATCAGTTTCGGCCAGGTAATCGGAAGTATATTCTTCTCATAAATCTGTCCCATGTCACTCCAGCAGTTGGTAAGTAACATATTCTTTCCATCGGGTGCATATTCAAAAACAGATACCATATTCATCTGATATTTTCTGCCAATCTGTTCTAAGAGCACATTCAGAGAACCATTGATATCCCTTGCATGTGACAACAGGCTGAACGCTGTATTTAAAAATTCTTTGTCCGCCACCAGATTTCTACGGTTTTCCTTTTCTTCCGTGCGGTACTTTCCTTCACAGTCACCTTCCTCGGTCTCTCCTGCAAAGCCATAATGATTTTTCCCATTTTTCTTAATGTGATACATGGCATGATCTGCCCGTTCAAACAACGTACTGTAATCATACCCGTCTTTTCCTGTCACAGCCATACCGACACTCAATGTCACAACAATGACTGCTCCATCCCCGGAAAGCGTTTTCTGCACGTTTGTGCACAGCTGTTCCGCTTTCGCCTCCGCCTCTTGCAAAGAAGTGTCCTTCACAAAGACCATAAATTCATCCCCACCGACACGTCCGACAACCGCTTCATCCGTAAACTGTTCGCGTATCAGTGTTGCAATATCCGATATCACCATGTCTCCAACAGTATGTCCGAATGTGTCATTGATCTTCTTAAAGTCGTCAATATCAATGACGTAGAGTACATGCGTTCCCTGTGTTGATTTTTCAAGAAACGCATCTACGATTTCTCCGGAGGCTGTCTTATTGTAAATCCTTGTCAACGGATCTAACTGCACTTCCCGCAGAAGTTTCTCCCGGACTGCCCGCTCTGTGCTGATATCATAACTTCTTCCTATGATGTGGCTGATCTTTCCATCATAATCTGCGATACTCTGATAATAGGTTCTGAAATAAGCATATTTTCCGGATTCTTTTCCCCCCTGCCGCAGACGGTATTCCGCAGTTCCTTTCATCTCCCGTTGAAGCGCCGTCTCAAAGATCTTCTGAAATCTTTCCCTGTCGTCCGGGTGTATGGCTCCGTAAAGTTCTTCTATCCCGGCATATTTCACACTTTTATCCTCTGCGAATTTCAGATAACATTCCGGTATCTCAAATTGCTGTTTTTTCACATCATAATCAAGGACAATATCATCGGAGACCTCTTCCAGCATATGATAGCGCTCGTTCACAAGCATGATCTCATTTTCCATCTTCTTGCGCTCTGTAATGTCCCAGCAGGATACAAGATAGTATGGCACTGCACTCCGGTATGTGTAAATCTGAAACTGAAACATTGCCCAGATCACGTTCTGATCTGCTGTAACGATTCTCGCCTCAAATTCATCCGATGTTTTCCCTCTGCGGCAGACCTCCGCCGCATCCTCAAACATCATGTAATCTTCCATATGGATCAACTGCGCCATGCTCATTTTTTCCATGCTGAAGTCCGCCAATTCGTATCCGCTCATCCTGCAAAATTCATGGTTTGCGATGTCAATCGTCAGCTCATTTCCCCCTTTTACCGTGATCAGTCCTACCGGAAGTTCATATATAATATTTTTCAAATCTTTGCGCTCACGCTCCGACTGCCTGAGCTGATCTTCATAATCTATTTCTTCCCTATTAAATTCTGCCATCCCCAACTTCTCCTTTTACAAAACCCCGATTAGAATAATTATAACAAATTTTTACATAACAAGAAAGATTTTCTCTTGTTTTTTCCTTATATTTTCTTGGCATAGATTTTTCTTGAAAAAACAACGGTTTTATGTATAATAAGAATGATGCGTTTAAACCAAGAAATATGTAAAATAGAGGTATTACAATGATACAAGCAAACAATGTAACGTTACGTGTAGGCAAAAAAGCCTTATTCGAAGATGTAAATATCAAATTCACTGAAGGAAACTGTTATGGTCTGATTGGTGCCAACGGCGCCGGAAAGTCCACATTTTTAAAAATTTTATCCGGTCAGTTAGAACCGACAAACGGTGATGTTGTCATCACTCCGGGACAGCGTCTCTCATTTTTACAGCAGGATCACTTTAAATATGATGCTTTTACCGTTCTTGATACCGTTATCATGGGTAACCAGAGACTTTATGATATTATGAAGGAAAAAGACGCCATCTACATGAAAGAAGATTTTTCCGATGAAGATGGTATCCGTGCCAGCGAATTAGAAGGCGAATTTGCTGAGATGGATGGCTGGAATGCGGAATCCGATGCCGCAACATTATTAAATGGTCTTGGAATTTCTACCGATTACCATTACTCTATGATGGCAGAGCTTCCTGGTGCCTTAAAGGTCAAAGTTTTACTTGCACAGGCATTGTTCGGAAATCCGGATATTCTTCTTTTAGATGAGCCTACCAACCACTTGGACTTAGATGCGATCTCCTGGTTAGAAGAATTCCTCATCAATTTTGAAAATACGGTGATCGTTGTTTCCCATGACCGTTACTTCTTAAATAAAGTATGTACCAATATTGCAGATATCGATTATGGCAAGATCCAGCTTTATGCCGGAAACTACGACTTCTGGTATGAATCCAGCCAGTTACTTGTAAAACAGATGAAAGAAGCCAACAAGAAGAAGGAAGAAAAGATTAAAGAGTTACAGGAATTTATTTCACGTTTCTCTGCAAACGCTTCCAAATCCAAACAGGCGACTTCCAGAAAACGTGCTCTTGAAAAGATCCAGCTCGATGAGATCCGTCCATCCAGCCGTAAATACCCTTACATTGACTTCCGTCCAAGCCGTGAGATTGGAAATGAAGTTCTTACTGTGGAAGGTCTCACCAAGACGATTGACGGTGTCAAGGTATTAGACAATGTATCTTTCATCGTAGGTCATGAAGATAAAATCGCTTTTGTCGGTGGAAATGAGCTTGCAAAAACAACTTTATTCAAGATCATCTCCGGTGAAATGGAACCTGATTCCGGCTCTTATAAATGGGGCGTGACAACAAGCCAGTCCTATTTCCCGAAGGACAACACAGCAATCTTTGATACCGATCTTCTGATCGTAGACTGGCTGACACAGTATTCTGAGATCAAAGATGCTACTTATGTTCGTGGTTTCCTTGGACGTATGCTTTTTGCCGGTGAAGACGGAACTAAGAAAATGCGTGTTCTTTCCGGTGGTGAGAAAGTCCGCGTGCTTCTCTCCCGCATGATGATCCAGGCAAGTAATGTTCTGATCCTTGACGAACCGACCGACCACCTTGACATGGAATCTATCACAGCATTAAATAATGGTCTGATCAAGTTCCCGGGTGTTATTCTCTTTGCATCCCGTGACCATCAGGTTGTACAGACAACTGCAAACCGTATCATCGAGTTCTTACCGGATGGAACCTTTGTTGATAAAGTATCCTCCTATGATGAATACCTTGAAAATGATGAGATGGCTCGTAAACGTCAGGTTTACAGCATGTCTGATGATGATGCTTCTGATAACTAAAAGAAGAATGATTTATTTTCAAATTATAAGCTTTTCATTTTGCCGATGTGCCTTACTGGTGCATCGGCAATTTTTTATCGGAACCGCAGGTTATCCCACTCTGATCTGACCTGATCCTTCTCTTCTTTCTCCGGTGGATCAGAGACTACCCAGACTTTCTTACCGAGAAATCCAAAGCCGAGTTTATAGATGTGATCGGCTGGGATGCCATAAGCAAGAAGATCCGCTTCATAGTTTCTGGTCCGGATCTGTTTCAGGGTATTCTGTGCAGTTTCCTGAACCGTCTTTTCTCTGTGTTCATTTAAAACTTTAAATTCAAGGATATAGGCATCTTTTGTTTTGTCGAAAGGATAGATTGCAATGTCATAACGACCTTCCCCACTCTCCCGGTTGGATACAATGCGGTATTCCTTACGCATGGATACAATAAGTCCTAAAACAAGACCATGATAGAAATTCTCCGGGGCGTGTTTTCCTGTATTCTTTGCGGTATCAAAATAACTCATGGAATACTCGGCGATATCTTCCATCACACCGATCATATCCCAGGTTCTATGCCTTATCAGTGCCCTTGTAAAATTCTCATATGCAATATTGCCATTCGAAAACATGGCAATGATCTGTGTCCGGAACATTGACATAACCTCTTTGTTGGTCACGGAAACATCACACTCTGTCCATTCGTTATCTTTCACCACGTTCTCTGCCTTGATATATCCGACTGCAAGGAGAAGTGACCACAGACTATTCTCATCTCCGTCAAGATACTGGAATGTAATATTCTCGTTGATCACCTTGTGTATTGGTTTTCCTGTCATCAGCTGTTCAATCTCGTACTTTTTATCATACGGATGCCTGCAGATAATATCACCGATCAGCTTGTTGCTGCTGGTAAGAATCCAATAAGATCTCAACTGCCGATCATGCATATAGTTCACGATAGACCACGGATTATAAATATCTTTCTGATGACCGATAATGAATCCATCGTACATTTCCTTCACTTTTTTCATATCATCTATATTCTGGCACTTTAATGCATCCATCACCTCCTGCTCAGTGAATCCACAGCAGTCCGTGTAGATATCATCTGTCACAGTGGCAACCAGCAGATTGTTCAGGTCAGAGAAAAGTGAATTCTTCGACACTTTCGTCACTCCGGTGATAATGGCTCTGCCAAGATAGTCATTTTCTTTCAGTGTATTATGGAATAACTGGCGGCAGGTCGTGATCATCTCATCCCAGTAACCATCCGTGTATGCTTCGATCAGAGGTGTATCATACTCATCAATGAGCACGATAGGTTTTACACCAAAATGTTTATAGAGCAATTCGCATAATTTCTTAATGGAATTTTCTATATGACCTGTATCATTATGAAACAATCCCCATCTTGTTTCTTTAAATGTCTCTTTATCTTCCTCCGTAAGTCTTGGACTGTCGAGTAAATATTCATGGTGTGCATACATTGTATCCAATTGTCCCATCATTCCCCGGATAGACTGCTTATAATCTATCCCCTTGCAGCCTCCAAAGCTTGTGGAGATCACCGGAGTGCTTCCGAACATACTTCGGCTTCTTTCGTCCTGCCATACCCGCAGCTTATCGAAATATTCCGGATGATCAGCATATCTTGGATCAAAAAACATTCTTACCGTACTGAGCAGGGTTGTCTTGCCGAATCTTCTCGGTCTGGTGATCAATGTGATCTTCGTTCCTTCCCTGAGCCACTCGGTGATAAAATGCGTCTTATCTACATAAAACTGCTGTCCACAGGTAAAATCACCAAAATCCTGATACCCGATCACCACCTTGGCAGAGAGATATGGATTGTGCTTAAGAATGTCCTTCAGTCCCTCCACATAAGCCGTCAGATGCATTTTCTCTTCCTGCAGCTTTGTGCGCTCCTCAAATTCCATGAGTACCTTCTCCCGCTCGGTCAGTTTTACATAATGGCTCACCGATTTTCCGTCAATCGTCCGCTGGATATATGGCTGTTCTTTCCCTTTGATCTTCTTATAGGTCAGGGTTCCCTTTGGAAGTTCTTCCAGTCTCCGGTCGATCTCTTCAATTCGTTTCGTTGGATTTGTGGACATAATGTGCTCCTTTCTGCATATAAAAATCGTAGACAATTGCGAAACTCCTTTTTACGTTATGAATATTACGAAAAGTTAACAATATCAACGAAAACACGCTTCCGCTACGTGTCACTCGCAACGGTACTAAGAAGCCAGTCACGACTAACAGTCGTTCCTGCCTTCTAAGAACCGGCGGTTCCCCAGTGTTTTCTTTTGCTCTTGTCAACTTTCCGTAATTTAACTCACGTCTTCTAAGAGTTTCGCAATGGTCTATGTAAAAATGGTTATCAATGGTTATATACATATCATATAACCATCGATAACCATTGTCAATTGTCTTTTAATATTTTCCGAAGCATCGGCTCCTCGTCCAACTGCACCCCTTCAAATTTTTTGTAAAATCTGTCGGCATTCTCGTTGGTAGCACGGATCAGATAATATTGATGGATTTCATGCTTTTCGCAGTCTTTTTCAAACTCTGCAAACAGCTTCCGGGCAACGCCACTATGCCGGTATTCGGGTAAAACATATACCCAATTCACATACGCCATGCGATATCCATCCTGTATACACCCATAAAAATGATACTCAATTCTTCCTACCACCTGATTATTTTCCATCGCAAGAATTGATGTAGACTTTTCATAAAATGAATCCCGAAGCCTTGTCCTGATTCCTTCCTCATCTATCTCTTCCACCGTCATCATATCCGGCTCCTGCTGCATCGCAAGCTTTAAATAGTCAATATACTGCTCTACATTCTGTTCATTTAATCTTTCAAAATACATTTTCTTCCTTACTTTCTAATACCTGTAAATATGGTTCTCCAAAACATACGTTTCACCTGTTCTTGGATCTGTCTTTTCTTCTGACAGTGAATCGAATACAAATCCACATGACAGCTGTAACACTCTGGACGCAGCATTGCCCGTCCGGTTGCAGGCATGGAATTCTTTTGCTCCCAGTTTTCCTGCCTCCTCAAGAAGTGCCGTAAGTATCTGTCTCCCGTAACCTTTTCGCACAAATTCCGGTCCAAGTGCAATACCTGTCTCTTCATAAATGCCCCGTTCCAGTTCGCGCATGCCTGCAAAACCGATTGCTTCACCCGTTTTCTTTAAATACACAAATAACGCATACTTATTCTCCGGTTTTTCTTCAAATGCAATCGTGCGCTTCATTCGATCTTTTGCATCTTCGTCTGTCTCTGTCGGCTGCCAGAGCATATACTTTGCGCTCTCCTTGTGTCTCCACAGGTTATAATAAATTGTCTTCCAGTCCTCAAATTCTGCTTTCTTTAAAATAAGATCTTTTGTTTCTAATTTTACGTCAGAGTAATCTGTTACCATTTTTTCTCTTATACCTCCTCTCTCATTATTTTTCTATGCATTGGTTTCTCGTCCAACTGCACATTTTCTTCCACCCTTATCATCTTTATAATATACTCTGTCGTGCCTTCTTCCAATTCTTTTTCTCCATTTTCCATAAATCCATGTCGGTGATAAAATGCAATCGCTCTCGTATTTTTCTCCAACGCCCACAGGTGATCAGCAGCAAACGTTGAAATTGCATGCTCTATTAATTTCTTTCCAATTCCACCACTTTGAAAGCATGAATCGACATACAATTTACGGATTTCTGTTCCATGGATTTCCATAAATCCTTTCACAATTCCACATTCATCGGCGACATACAGATTTTCGAGAACTTCCTCTTTTCCGAAATAATGATCTATCATGGATACAACCTGCAATTCTCCAAATGAATACTCTTCCGACTTAAAAATTGGGAAATAATTGATTCTGTTATTAAATACAAAAATTTCTGCGATGCGCGACAAATCTTCTTCTGTTGCTTTTCTGATCATCTCCGGATACCCCTGTCATTTTCTTTTATCTGAAATCAATATAACACACTTTCCGCCAAAATACTTTCTAAAAATCTTTTTTAATTTTCCTTTTCCAACAACCTTTTTGACACAAATACAGGGCTTTTCATTTTGATCACACAAGCCATAGCGACCACCGCAAGCAGTCCTGATAAGGAAATTTTTCCTTCCAGCCATCCTTCCACTGATACCAGTAAAAAGGAAAATCCAAGAACAATGATTACTTTTATACTGTTACGCACGCAGTGTTTTCTCGCATATGCCGTCTCAAAGAAAAGATACAGTCCATAACCTGTCACTGCGCCTAAAATTATACCAAGTACGATTGACACCGGAATATTTACAAAATCAAGTACATTGGCATGACCACCCTGCGCAATACTTAGAAATGTTGTAAACAATACAATCACAAAAATATCGTCACACGATACGCCCGCCATGATCATCTGTGGAATTGCTTTCTCTGTGCCATATTTTTTCTCCATAAAAGTTACCATTCTTGGAACGACCACCGCCGGAGATACCGCATCGAGCACATACGGTCCTAACACAATTCCGGTGACAAGCATTCCGATGATCCGCAGCAGCTTCAGTTTCTGGCAGATGGCTCCCATTGCAAGCCCTACAATAAAAATAAGTGATAATGATGCTAACATAAATCCTCCATTTCTGTTTTTGGATATGTCAATTGCTATATTGGCTGCACGGATACTGACTGTATCGAAACTGCAAATCACACTGTAGTTATCCAACCTCAAACACCACAATCCACTCTCTTTTATTTTCCCCCGGAAACAAATCTCTGCAATCGATTTCATCGGAAAAGATAAGTTCGTCTACTGTCATTAAATAAGAAATGTATTCATCCGAAGGATAATAAAAGAATAAAAACAATTCCCTCGGATTCTCATAATAGGATTCCAACACGCGCGCCAAAACTTTCTTTAATATCTCTATCGAAAATGGATTAAAAAAGTAGATCCGGTCTACCTCTGCCGGAACTGAAAACTGCACTGCATCTGCTAGTACAAATTCTGTCCGCCCTGCCGCAGCCCCTTGTTCTCTGTTTTCTATCGCTTTCTCATAAATCCGCTCGTTATATTCCACACCGATCGTGTGGCAGCGTGTCTGATAAGAGAGAAAAAAATCAACTCTGCCTTTGCCACAGCCATAATCTAAAAGTGTATTTTCCTTGCAAAGCAGCCCGGAATTAGCAAGCCGCTCTAACACTGTATATGGCGTCGGTTCATACGGATACCGGTACTGATCCGAATTGGAATCGTCACGTCCGGTTGTGTGAATCTGTAGTAATTTATCCCATTTCTGTTCTTCATCGTTTTCCTGTGATTTTTTCATGTTCTCTTTCCACAACTCTCCGAATATAAATTTCTTTTAGCCCCATGAATCTGCCCTTATCAGTTCCAGTACAGCGTTCAAAAATTAACTGAATCAATAACGCAGATGGAAATTCATACAAGTTATTAGCTCTGTTATTTACAGAACGATGTACTAGTCTTAGCAGTTTTCACGCAGTGTTTTCAGATAAACTTTCTGCTCATCTGTGATGCGATAGCTCTCCACCGCTTTCTGAATCGTCTTTCTATGCACCCACGGTGATAACTTTCGTTCTTCCAGATATGGGATCGTTGCATCCCACTGTTTTGCCAGTGCCGTTGCAAGATACCATGCAATCATCATATTGACATAGTATTCTTCCGACTGCACAGATGCCACAAGTTCTATATATTCCGGTTTAAAATCCTCGTCCAGATAAAAGCTCATCAACGTTCCGATTCCATAGCGAATCGTATAAGTGTTCCCGGATGCAATCCATTCTTTTATCACAGGAAGAAGCTCGGTTTTATGCTTTGCGAAGCACTTTGGTCTTGGAATATCGCAGGTCACCCAGTTATTAATATATGGAAGAAAACGTTTCACTTCTGCCAGACAGCGCTCATAATCTTTGATATCTGAAATCAATTGCATATGAAGATTATTTTCCTCATAATAGGTATGTGGCAGCTCCTGCAAAAAAGCTTCTGCTGCTTCCGTTTTTGCAAATTCTTTCGCAAATTTCCGCAGTACCGGTGTGCGGATCCCGATGATCGTCTCCTTATCAATCCCCGGCATCAGTTTACTGTGAAAATTTCTGTATTTTAAATCCTGTAATTTGAATAATTCCTGCTGTAATTCATCCATGTTCTTCTCCTTTTTCTGTGACCACAATTACACAAAAACGAACTCATGTCCCCCCTTAGCCTGATACTATGAGTATATCTTTTTTTCCAAATGGGTGCAAAAATCATCTGTTAATTCCTGTTAAAACTCCTTTTTTTCCATAATACGCCTGCTGATCTGATACGAAATGAACAGTGTCAGCAGTGTGATCCCAATGATGTTACCAGCCAGAACTGCCACATTCATATTGTCTATCACGGTCAGCGCCTGATACAACCGTTCTTTTCCGAACACGACCTCACATAGATATGCAATCGCAGCAATTACTCCCATCATTCCTAATGTCAAAATCCGGCTCTTTTCACAGCCAAACTTAATCTGCGCCGGAATCATGAAAAAACTGATCAAAAGAATGATTAGCAAAATCACTGCGGCTGTCAGCATATCTTCTGCCACAACAACCGGTATACCACGCACCACTTTTGACACCAGATACAGGCAGACTGCAATTACCCAGGCTGCCACTACTCCTCCGGCACAAAGCAGATACTTTTCTCTTACATAGGTTTTTTTATTGATCGGCAGTGTCAATAAAAACTGATAGCCATGATCCATCTCGTCATACGCAATCGTGCTGATTGCAATCATCTCTACCACAAACGGCAGATATCCAATGATAAAATTTCCGTTGCCGGAAAATGCGACTGCAACTGCAATTGCAAACAAAATTACCAGTGTCTGTTTTGTTCCCCATAATAACCGAATATCTTTTTCCAATAAACCTGCCATTATCTGTACCCTCCTGTCATCATAAGAATCAGCTCATCAATCCCTCCATTTTCCACTGCAATCTGCGGATAATTTTCCTGATAAAACTTCTTATCATTCGTAAAACATGCATAGCCGTAATTTTCTTTCTGCACTTTTAAAATAGAGCTTTGATCAAGCGTGCGGTATTGTTCTTCACTCACCTTTAAAATGCCATACTGCTCTAAGATTGCATCTGTTGCTTCATGCAAAATGAGTTTTCCATCATGTATCAGATAAAGTTCATCACATAGGGATTCTAAATCAGTGGAAATATGGGATGTAATAAGTATACTTCGGCTCTCATCCTCTGCAATATAAGCCCGTAACATATCTAAAATCTCGTTTCTCGCCTCCACATCCAGTCCAGCTGTCGGCTCATCCATGATCAGCAGCTTTGCATGGTGTGTCATAGCTGTCAGCACGCGGAGTTTCGCTTTCATTCCGGTTGAAAATTCTTTGATTTTCTTATTCATCGGAAGTTTTAAATTTTCACTCTGTTTTATAAAATAGTTTTCATCAAACGAATGATACATTTTTTTTAAAATATGTTTTACATCGTTTACGGTCAGTTCCCCGGAAAATCCGGATTCTGCAAGAGAAACTCCTATATCCTGTTTGACTTTTTCCGAAAGTTCTTTACTGTCACTTCCCAAAACAGTTACAGTTCCTTCCTCTGCCCGGCAAAGACCAAGAATCAGTTTGATCGCGGTACTTTTTCCTGCTCCGTTTTTCCCGATCAACCCCAGTATCTGTCCTTCCGGCAGTTCCATTGATATTTCAAATGTAAAGTTTCCATATGTTTTCCGGACATTTTGCATTGTTATCATACAATTTCCGCCTTTCTTTTTTATGTTCTGTTGTCTGACTTTTTACATCAATCTGAAGCAAATACCTCATCAAGCATTTCATGATTGTGTCATATCTATTTCAAAAGTTTCTTACCGATTTTACTTCTCATCGAGAATCAGTTTTACAACCTCAGATATTTCCTCCTTCTTCATCCCCATGGAAAGTGCCCGGTCGATCACTTTATCGAAGTCATCTTCTATCGCTTTCTGCCTTGCTTCAAGTGCAAGCTGTTTATCCGAGGCAGATACATAAGTACCTTTTCCATGAACAGTCGTAACAAATCCCTCTTCTTCCAGCTTATCGTAAGCCTTCTTGACCGTCAGCGCACTGATCCGAAGCTCCCCTGCGAGCGTCCTCACAGACGGAAGTGCCTCTCCTTCTTTTAATTCAGACTGAATAATATCTGATTTTATCTGCTCCATGAGCTGTTCGTAAATCGGAACCATGGAGGAATGATTTAAGATAATATGCATACTTCCTCTCATTCTGCCGCTTCAGCGGCTTTTCATAAATCAGGGAACTTTGTGCGTCAGCACAATTTCCAGATTGAAAATGTCAATTTTCAATCTTATCTCCCTTTACAGTAAACAGTATATAACAGTGCATATCTGTTGTCAACTGTTATATACTGTTTATCCTATTTTTTTGTAATTTCATGTGGGAATTTGTACAGACAATACTCGTTAATAACTTTTTCATGAAAAATTAAATTTTTGTGTATGTCGTGCATAATATTTTATGTTACTATAGAATAAAGTGTTGCTTCGCAATTTTCTGTATTTATGTCAGGAGGAGAACATTATGAACGTAAATCTGATTCCCTTTTCCATATACTGGTTCCTGTTTTTGATCTTAAATGTCATATTTTTTATACTTCCATTTCTTTTTTTTCTGCTTCTGCCGGCAGTGTTTGTTATGATTTTAATATGGGGAATATGTGTATTTGAAATTGGGCGAGCAACCATTATTTCTTCACAAACTAAGCGGATAACACGAGTCATACTGGCTTTCCTGGCATCTCTTCTTACAATTTCAATAAATCCCATCGGAATGATTCTTTGGGATTTTATTAATTGGAGACATATAAACTCATTCGCACACTATTTTACGAAAACCTATTGGATTATTATTTTGATTCATATGCTGCTATTTTGGCTGGGCGAAGAAATAGGATATTTTTCACAGAAAGGACTTTTTTAATATGGTAAAAATAATTTCAGACAGCACATGCGACCTCTCAGCAGAATTAGTTGCACAATACGATATCGATATTCTCCCGCTTCATATTCTTCTCGGAGATGAGGAATTTGAAGATGGAAAAACAATTACACCGGATGAGATTTACTCCTGGTCCGATGAGCATAAGACAACCCCAAAAACTTCCGCCCCGTCTCTGGCAGAAACGATTGAACTTTTTCGCCCTTATGTGGAAGAAGGACGTGAGATTGTCTGCTTTTCCATCTCAAACAGTATGTCAACATCCGGCAATGTCATGCGTCTTGCTGCCGGGGAACTAGAAGCAGAAAACCGGATCACCGTGATTGATTCCGCAAATCTCTCCACCGGAATCGGACTTCTTGTGATAGAAGCTGCCATTATGGCAAAAAACGGACACTCTGCATCCGAAATTGCTTCTGTCATGGAAACTTTAAAACCAAATGTCAGAGCAAGCTTTGTCGTGGATACCCTCACCTACCTGTACCGTGGCGGACGTTGTAACGCTGTTGCTGCCATGGCCGGCGGTGTCTTAAAGCTGCATCCAAAAATCGTGGTAGAAAACGGTGCTATGGATGCGACAAAAAAATACCGCGGAAAGATCAATTCTGTTATCATGTCCTATGTAAAAGATATGGAAACTGATTTAAAAGCAGCCAGACCTGACCGCGTATTCATCACACATTCCGGCTGTGACGCTGCAACGGTGGAATCCGTCCGCTCGTATCTGGAAAGCCTCGGTGTTTTCCATGAGATATTAGAAACCAGAGCCGGTGGTGTCGTGTCAAGTCACTGCGGCCCCGGTACGCTTGGTGTTCTGTTTATTGCAAAATAATAGAGGTTCGGATGTTTTCTTCCAAACCTCTGTTTCTTTTACTTTTCTATCTCTGCATTAATCTCATCTTCCGTAGCTTTCATTGCTTCCAAAGTCATTGTGAGCAGTTTGTCTAATTCCCAGCCAAGCTGCTCTGCATACCATTTCATCACAGTCTCCACAGTCAGTGCATGCTGGATATGAAAAGGATCTTTGTTGTACTTTTTCAATAAATCATAGGCTTCTTCTCTTGTGATATGCTCCATTTTCGTGTTCCTCTTTTCCTGTCATTCCGTCGGATAGAATTTTCATTTCATACTTATCCGATAGGTTTTTAGTTATTTTATACTTTTTCTCACAAGATGTCAATTTTTTATCATCACAGATTTTATTTTCTAAAAAAGCTATATTTTCTCCTTCACAAGTACTTCTTTTCCTACAAATGCAAAACCAAGCTTATAAATACGTTCTTCGTTGATTCCTGCTGTGACAAGATCTGTCACATATTTTTTTTCTTCTATCTGCCGGAACGCACTTTCGACTGTCTCTTCCAGATTTTTTTCTTTCTTCTTATCCCAAACCTTAAATTCCATAAGAAATGCATCCTGATTCTTCTCTAACGGATACATTGCAATATCATATCTGCCCCGTCCACTCTCACGGTTTGAAACAATACGATACCTGTCCCTAAGTGTTACAATCAGTCCAAGTATCAGACCATGATAAAAATTCTCTGGCGTGCGTGCCTCTTTTTCATTTCCAACATCAAAATAATTCATGGATGTGCATGCAATCTCTGACAGATAATCATTCATATCTTCTATATTATGCCCCAACAGCGCCTTCACAAACCTGTTATATACGGAAAATCCATTATGAAACATTCCAAGAATCTCTGTACGAAACATTGCCATAACTTCTTTATTCGTAACTGACACATCACACTCAATGGTATCCACTTTGTGCACCACATTTTCAGCCTTAATATAACCAACAGATAATAACAGTGACCACAAACTGTTCTCATCGCCATCCAGATACTGAAATGTAATGTTCTCGTTGATTTCCTTATGCACTTTTTCACCGGACATTAACTGTTCGATCTCATATTTTCGCCCGACAGGATGCTTTCTGATGATATCACCAATTAGTTTATTACTGCTCGTATTCGTCCAATAAGAAATAAGTTCTCCCTGCCTGACATAATTGCAGATTGACCACGGATTGTACATATCTTTTTGTTTGCCAAAAATAAAGCCGTCGTACAAATCCTTCACATCCCGCATCTTATCCGAATTCTGACATTTCAGTGCATCCATTACTTCCTGCTCTGTAAACCCGAAACAATCTGCATATGCGTCGCAGGTAACTGTGTCTACTTCCAGATTATTCAGATCCGAAAACAACGAATTTTTAGAAATTCTTGCTACTCCGGTAATAATCGCGCGGCTGTAATAATCATTCTGCTTAAATGCATTATGAAATATCTGTCTGCATGTGGCGATCATCTCATCCCAATACCCCTGCGTATACGCTTCGAGCAATGGTGTGTCATATTCATCCACAAGAATAATTGGCAACACCTTGTGATGTCTGTATAAAAAGTAGCATAGCCGCTTGATTGCCTGCCAGTCATTCTCTCCCCTGCTTGCAAAAAAAGATTCTTTTGCGTCAAGATAAGGATTTCTTTTTAAAATATCTTCAATACGCTCTTTCGGATTTTCCGTAGACACCTCCGTGTACCATACTTCTGCACATCCTGCAGGATATTATGCTTTATGCGAATATACATTGCTATTATTTATAAAAAAGATTTCCTCTATTTCCTTTTTAAATCCCCCTGATTTCAACGATCCTGTCACATTCAATATCTGTTCCGTCTTCCAGCACGATTGTCCTCTCATAGTCACGGAATTTCTGAAATATCCCTGTGGCAGTCACATATTCTCCTCCGGTCTTTTTGTCATCCGGCTTGAAATAAGTTACTGACACTGTCGGATGTTCTGTGGCATACGCAATCAATGTCTGTAATTTTTCATTCAGTTCTTCCTGCTTATCTTCATCGAGTTCCACCTGTTCTTCTGTCAGTCTCGCTGTTTCTTTGATTGCAGCCTCATGTCCGGTCAATGCAGCAAATGGCGAAAACTGCGCCGCCCTGTCATAAATCGACATCTGTGGATGAACTTTTGACTGATGATGAGGTAAATTCAGAATATCCCCATATTTTTCTTCGCTTTCCGTCATCCGCTTTCTCCTTTCCTTGACTCTCTACGGTCTGCGTTTCCTGTTTCAAACAAAAAATGTGCCTCTGAACGCATGGATCACTGTCTTGTTCGAAATTCTGCCTGCTTCTATACAAAAAAAATACTTTCAAAAAATTCAGGCACGATGCCCGCCGATCTGGTTGTTTCTGTCTATCATAGTTGCACCCTCCTGCAGATTGGTTCCTTTTAACATCGCATTTTTACCATACTTTTTCTTCACGGAGAGCATTACCTCCTGCAGTCTGCGCTCTTTTTCCATTCTCGCCTGCTCTGCCTTCTGTTTCTCTGCCAGTGCCTGATAATCGGTAAATAAATCCATCTGTGTAAACTCTGTCTCATTCGATACCATATGCTCATCCACAACACGGTTCGCTGTGACAGAAACACGCCGCACCAGAAGATTCTTATCCACAATGCGCTCATATAAATCTAAAACGGCGTCCATGATTTTTGCTGTAGAAGATGTTTTTGTATCCAGATTTGCTGTTCCGTGGGCATGCTTCGGAACGAATCTTCCATATCGGTCTGCTTTTACCTCGCCATGATACTTTTTCCGGATGTCCGGGTTCGTCAGATTTTCAATATCGTAACCAATATCGAGTACAATCTGGTCTGTCACAAGCTGTTTCTCTACAAGGTCTAACACCAGTGCATCCGTCATCTCGCGGACGATTAGCTTTGTCTTTTCAAAATCATAAGGACAGTGTAGCACCTGACCGGAACCGATACTGTTTGTCTCCGGCTTATATCCCCTGATATCCGCAATCGTGACCGGTTCATACCCCCATGCGTGGTCGATCAGAAGTTCTGCATTGATTCCAAACATTTTATAAAGCAGTTCTTCATTATAATAATCCCGTTCTTCACCTATGGAACATCGTGCAATGTCTCCCATCGTGTAAAGTCCGGCCTCCTCTAACTTTTTCCGGTAGCCATGTCCTACCCGCCAGAAATCGGTCAGCGGTCTGTGGCTCCACAAAAGTTTCCGGTAAGTCATCTCGTCCAGTTCTGCAACGCGCACTCCATTTGCATCCGGTGCGACATGCTTCGCCACAATGTCCATCGCCACCTTGCATAGATAAAGATTGGTTCCAATCCCTGCTGTGGCGGTAATACTGGTCTCCTGCATCACATCAAGAATCATCTTTGACGCAAGCTCCTTTGCCGTCATATGATAGGTGTTCAGATAATGCGTCACATCCATAAAAACCTCATCGATGGAGTACACATGCATATCTTCCGGCGCAATATATCTCAGATAAATGTCGTAAATTTGTGTACTGTATTTCATATAGAGTGCCATTCGTGGCTTTGCTGTCACATAAGTGACGGAAAGCTCCGGGTGTTCCTTCAGTTCGTCCGAAAAACAGGAGCTTCCCTCAAACATTCTTTTCGGCAGCTTCTGCGATCTCTCCTGATTGACCTCTTTCACACGCTGTACGACTTCAAAAAGCCTCGCTCGTCCCGGAATCCCATATACTTTTAAAGAAGGGGAAACTGCCAGACAGATTGTTTTCTCTGTCCGCTCTGCATCCGCCACGACAAGATTCGTGGTCAGTGGATCAAGGTCTCTTTCCCGGCACTCAACAGAGGCATAGAACGACTTTAAATCAATTGCGATATAAATATGATTTTCATTTCCGCTCACAAACGCACCTCCTTCTTCTGCTCTATTATATGTCATTGACAATCAATTCACAATGGATGGGATCGATATAAATTATGGATGAAACAAATGCAATTTATTCGTTGATTTACTCACTAAAATATGAGATGATAACAGCATTATGAGTGAATATTATAAATTTTTCCAAAACAAAAAATGTGAATATTTTCCTTGCCATAAAGGAATTCCGGAGGAGAACTTTAATTGTCTGTTTTGTTATTGTCCTCTCTATACACTTGGGAAATCCTGTGGTGGGAACTGCGAATTTTTAGAAAATGGAGTCAAATCCTGCATGAAATGTGGTTTTCCGCATCAGCGCAGCAATTATGATAAGGTCATAAGCCGCTTTCAGGAGATCATTGCCGTTATGGCAGCTTCAGATAAGGGGGACATGCCTCATGAAATGTAAACTTACCCCACAATTGTCCTCTGATGACTGGAAAGATTTTTGCAGCCGTTTTCATTTTTCTCCGGCTGATCTTCCATATATAAAAGCGATTTATACCGCACTTCTCCCACTGGTGGAATCCTGTGCGTATTACTCCCTCGATCAGAATCTGGATGGGATTTCCCTCCCTCATTATGCCTATGGATTTGTGACACTTGGAAATGGTATCGATGAGCTGTCAGAATTATATCTGGATCATGAACAGATCCAGGAAGCCTATATCGTGGACTGCGTCAGTCTTTTGCTTTTGTCAAAAGCATACGCAGAATTTGCACATGTGATAGAAGATCAAAGTGGTTTATCCCTTGCAGAATTATCTTTTCTCGGAGATACCTATTCCCTTGATCTTCTTCCACAAATCTATGAACGCCTTGCGCCGGATGCAATCGGTCTTACCGAAGGTCCGATGCTTCTGCCTCTCAAAACAGCTGCGCTTATCCTGCATCTGGATACAAATACACACGCAGACCTCAGACAATTGTGTAATACCTGCGCAGCCTGCAAGAATCTTTCCTGTCCTTCCAGGAAATCTCCTCTCCAGGACTTGCCACATACCTATGGTGCCATGCAGATATTCAATATAAAATAATTTTAATTACCAGTATTTATTCCCTTATAAAATTCGTAAACACCATCGGTTCCTGCTTCGGCAGTTCAATCCCCATTTTCATTGCAACATTTTTACAGTGCAGGAAAAATGCCATATTCTTTCCAAGTACACGCATCACCTGCATTCCTTCGAGATCCTTTTTCACCTGCTCCGGTGTTGCGCCATGCACCATATTCCAATATCTGGAAGTGATGATCGGCATCTGCATCAGCCCGAAATATTTATTGAGCTGATCCCATGTTGCAGTTGTTCCGGCTCGTCTCGCAGAAATAACAGCTGCCGCCGGTTTTAGCAGGAAACGGTTGCCTCCACCGTTTAAATCCGCATAAAATACTCTGTCCAAAAACGAGGTGATACTTCCACCTGCGCCACCCCAGTGTACCGGACTGCCGAACACAAAGCCGTCATAATCTCCCGCAATGTCAAGAAATTCATTTACGGTATCATCAAAAACACATTTATTATTTTTTGAACATGAATGACATGCTATACAGCCTGAAAGCGGCTTCTTTCCAATCCAGAAAAGATCTGTATCAATTCCATTTTCATTTAATGCCTCTGACACTTCGCATAATGCTGTGTAAGTGCAGCCCTCTTTGTGCGGACTTCCGTTTGTCAATAATACTTTCATAATAAAATCTCCCTTTTCTACTTAGTGACTATTCACTTATATCTCATTTCATAAACAGTCTGTAGACTCATTTCAGTTTCACTTTGCACTGAAAGCCTGCTGCTGATTTTATTATAACAAAACGGGACTCTTTCAGAAGTCCCGTTTTGTTATGCACTGTAAACCATCACGTTATAAGTGCCTGTCCTATATGTAAAATATTTATTTCGATTTTTTTAACTGCTCTAACGCTCTGATAAGTCTTTTTACTTTTTCCGAAGGTTCCGATGCATACAAAAGCCCGAACGGAATGCTGTAATTCCATTCCACCGGAATAATTTTCATCAGCGGATGCACACTTTCCCAGCTTGATATAGCAAGCAAAATATCGTTACTGTTCTCACACCGGTTAAAAATCTCAACACTGTAGAAATCAAAATCAACTGTATGAATTTCCGGATGGTGTTCCCTTATCTCATCACGCATTGTATCAATATTCTGGCTCCACCCGCGATGCATCAGAAGCAGATTTTCACCATATAAATCAGTGATCTCCATTTTTTCTTTATATGCCAGCCGGTGATGAAGTGATACCGCACAGCAGAAAGGTTCCCTTGAAATTTCGAATCCCTGGCATTTTCTTAAACTTAACAGCGTCTCGTCAAAAATCCCGGCAACCACATCAATGTTCTGCCCTAAATTGCCAAGAATCTCTCTTGCATTCTCCGGTGTATTCTCAAACGTAACAATCTGAAATTTGATATCTGAATACATTTTCTGAATCTTTGGCCATAGCTCCACAAACACCTGTGGCGGTGTCATCGGTGAAACACCCACCCGTATCACTTCTTTGTTCTCTTTCATTGCATTTTGTGCTCTTGCAACCGAATCTTTACTATACTGGATGATATACTTTGTATCTTTATATAAGGATTTTCCAGCTTCGGTCACAATAAGCCCACGGTGTGTTCTGTCAAACAACTGGAGATTCAAGCTGCTCTCAAGCGAATTAATCTGCTTGATCACCGCTGGTGCCGTAATATACATTTTCTCAGCCGCTTTGCTGAAACTCCCTGCCTCTACTACGCACAAGAATGTTTCGAGCTGAGGATTATACATCATAGACTGTCACTCCTTTCCTGCGAGAATAGCCATCCCATAATTTCTTCATCATAAGCAAAGAAGCCTCCGCCTCCATGCTCGTTTGGCGCATTCCGCTCTGTAAAATAACTGTGCTCTTTCACATCTAACACAAGCAGTTTATCAATTTCTTGCTCTGTCAATCCCTGTTTTTCATATAAATCATGCAATATCTGGTAAGCCTGTATTGTCGGTTCCGATCCGTAATACTCATCGTTTCCCCACCACTGGAATAGCCACTTGCATACACTTTCTCCTGATCAATATTATAATGTTCCAGAAAGTATTCTACAAGAGCAATCGTCTGATCTGCCGAAGTTTCTCCCCAGTCATTTAACTGTGGTGCCACAATGATCATCTCACTGTTATATTTCTGTGCTTCAAATCCAAAATCTTCTGACCTGATATTGGCTGCAACTCCCTGAAAATAAAGTCCTTCATATCCCGGCAATGTAAAATACAGTGCATATGCCTTTGTTCCATCATAGCTTTCCGGGATATAGACATTGTAATGGATATCTCCTTCCTTTTCTGACTGGAGCACATTGTCGATCACAAAGCCGCGGTATTCTTCGGTTCCCTCCGTGACAGATTCTGTCTGGCTTTCTTCTGGATCGGTATCCGCTGTTTCTGTTTCCTCTTCTGATGTAATACCGGTATATGTCTCCCCTGTTTCTTTGTTATTTTCTTTCAATTTTGTCTGACTTTCGGTCTGACCTGTATTGCTATTTTTGTTTCTTTGGAACCAATATCCAATTGAAAATCCCAATAATATCATCAGTACGACTGCAATCCAAAACCATTTTTTCTTCATGATACTTCATCTCTTTCTATCCTGCTGCTTATTTTAATTTTGCACCATCTTTTATTTAAACGATTCCTGATAATCCTTGAATGCTGCCGGTGTTGAAATAGAAAAATCAAAACTCATTTGTTATTCCTCCTGTTATCAGCTTTATAGCATAATGAAAATACGGTGCAGACAGCCTGCCTGCACCATATTTTCATATACATTTCATTCTATTTACCAGTTTTTCTTTTCCCTGAAGCTGTCATGGTTCTTTTTTCTTTCCTCAACCATGTTTACAAACCATTCTACCATCTTCGGATCCTGATGTGAGAAGAAGGAACTCTGTGCCTTATCCAGTTTGGCAATCTCTGCCATGTCTTCATCTGAAATAGAAAAATCAAATACGTTGAAGTTCTCTTCCATACGTTCGATATGGGTAGATTTTGGAATTACTACAACACCTCTCTGGATATGCCAGCGCAACATGATCTGTGCCGGTGTTTTTCCGTATTTTTCTGCAATTCCTGTGATCACAGGATTATCAAATGTGCCTCCTCTTCCTTCTCCGAACGGTGCCCATGCCTCCATCTGGACTCCATATTTATCTGCCCATTCTTTCAATTCTCTCTGCTGATTGAAAATATGAGTCTCTACCTGATTTACCATAGGCTTAATTCTGTTGAAGGATGCAAAATCTACCATTCGGTCTACATAGAAGTTTGAAATTCCGATCGCACGGATTTTTCCTTCCTCGTACATCTCTTCCAATGCACGGTAAGCTCCATATGCGTCTGCAAACGGCTGATGAAGAAGTACCAGATCCAGATAATCTGTCTTTAATTTTCTCATGGATTCTTCTACTGATTTTCTTGCATTCTCATAACCATAGTGTTCTACCCATACTTTTGTTGTAAGGAAAATTTCTTCTCTCGGAATACCTGATTTTGCGATCGCATTTCCGACTTCCTCTTCGTTAAAATAACTCTGTGCGGTATCAATTGCTCTGTATCCTACTTTTAAAGCATTCAGTACGCATTTTTCACATTCTTCTTTCGTGACCTGATATACGCCATATCCAAGGATTGGCATCTTTACTCCATTGCTTAATGTAACATGCTCCATCTTTCTTTCCTCCTGACTGTTTATTTACAATTTCTTTGTTCTGATTATCATTATAAATAGTATCATTTGCTTTTAGAAGTCTCTGTTTGTTTTGCAGTTTAAACCATTGGGTTATTATTCATTTGCGAATACAGCTGTTAAAAAATTATCAAACGCATCAAACCAGTTTTCCGTATATCCAAGCCCATGCGGTCTTCCTTCCAGTTCCAGCCGTTCCACTCTTACTCCCGCAGCTTCCACTGCATCTCTCCTTCTTACTTCTTCTTTATTTTGTACTCTAATGTAAGTATAAGAAAAAGAGACCTCTAAAAGAAGTCTCTTTTGGTTTGCCAGTCTAAACCTAAAGGTTATGATTTATTTTGCAAGTCCAAGTTCTTCCACCCATGCCTGCACATCGGAAGCTGATGCATTTGAGCGGAATCTCTGTCCATCCTGCCAGTCGCCTGTACCTGCCATCTCTTCTAACAGGTTACCACTGTCGCCAATTCCTGACGAAGCTGATGTACAGAATGGGATAACTGTTTTTCCAGTGAAATCATTGTCTTTCACAAAGTTGTCAAGTGGCCATGCTGCAATTCCCCACCAGATTGGATATCCGATCAATACAGTATCATAAGAATCCCAGTCCGGTACCTCTGTCGTAGTAAGTTCGACGTCACGAAGACTTTCATCATCGTGTTCTCTTGATACACGGCTGTCATTATTCGTCCAGTTTAAATCCTCATCCGTATAAGGTTCTGTCGGAACAACTTCAAAAATATGTGCGCCTGCGGCATCTGCGATTGCTTCCGCTACGTCTCTCGTTCTTCCTGAAGCAGAATAATAAACAACGAGTGTCTTTCCACCTTCTGAAGCTGTTTCTTCTGTTCCCTGTGTTCCGCTCTCTGTCGTTTCCACACTTTCCGTCTCTGCCACTGTATTGTCTGTCTCTGATGCCTCACTCTGTGATGTCTGTGTAGTACTTGTACTGGAAGTGCTTCCACCACCTGCACTTGATGTATTATTCGCAGAACCACATCCTGCAAGCAGTCCAACTGCCGTCACACCTGCCAAAACTACTGAAATATATTTTTTCGTTCTCATGTTATGTTTCCTCCTGTTATTTTCTTAACACAGTAAAAGTAAGTTTCTGATCTTTATCCTCATCCACTTCCTTTTTACAACGCCATTATAAATAACATCCTGTTCTTTTGGAAGTCTCCATTTGTTATGCAGTTTAAACCATGAGGTTATCTTATTCTCCAACAGAATAATCCTCCAACAGCTTCATCAGTTCCCTGTCATGTCCGTATACCAAAGTGGACGTTTCATCTAAGATCATAGTTGCACCCTTCTCGTTGTCATAAGTTTCCCACTCTGGCATTCCGTCTGCGGATGGTACTCCGGTTTTGGCAAAGTTAACCCATGCCTGGCTGATCTGGTCTGCAAATTTCTGTGCTGCCTGATCATTTTGTATGTGATCGAATACATAGGAAATTTCTGCGCCATGATAAACACCGGTTCCATCGTTTGAACCATTTTCATAGGTAAACACATACGCATATATATTCGAACCACCCTGCATTGCCTTATGTGACATAATCTTAAGCATTGGAATACGAATCAAAGTATCCACTTTGTCAGCATTCTCCGGATTCTTGTCTGGATACGCACTCTCATAGGCAGCTACTTCTTCCTCTGTTAGTGTACCCTGATCCCCACCCATCATTGTTGTCCATTCATTTAAATTACTTCCAATCAGAAGATCAATATTCTTTCCATTTTCTGCAAAGCCATCTTCTGTCACCGGATTTTCCGGCATATAATCGCCGTCAATGACCGGTCCCCATTCCATCGCATATCCATCCGATAAAGGTGCCGGTATCTGGTATTCTGCCGCTGTCTCCTGCATTGCTTCCTGTGACGCACTTTCTATCTTACTGATATCCACATTCTGGATATTCTCAATATGGTCTGCTGTGATTCCAAGCTTGTCCAAAATGCGCTCCGTAAGGCTCTGGCTCGCCTCTTCACTTGTGAATGTAACACCCATTGTCTCAGTCGCACCACTCTGTACGATACCTCTCTCAAACAGTCCTTTGGCATTTGGAGTTGTCATAAGCGCAAGCACTTTTGCACCGCCGCCAGACTGTCCAAATACTGTCACGTTCGAAGGATCACCACCGAACTGCTCAATATTTTCCTGGATCCATTTCAATGCCTTTACAATATCATCAAGTCCTGCATTGGCAGAATACTGATACTTTTCTCCATATGCGGATAAGTCTAAAAAGCCGGAAGCACCAAGTCTGTGATTGACGGATACAACCACCACATCACCGCTTTTACTTAAATCTTTTCCATTATACTGTTCTGAATTGGCTGTTCCGGTCGAAAATCCACCACCGTGCAGCCATACCATAACTGCTCTTTTCTCTCCGTCTCCAATGCCCGGTGTCCAGATATTCAGATTCTGACAATTATTGTCTGTTCCTTCCTGATCTCCGGCTGACATTCCAAGCATACCGCTCTGCGGTGACATCGCGCCAACTTTTGTAGCCTCAAAAACACCATCCCACGGTTCCACTTCTTCTGCTAAAGTAAAACGTTCTTTTGCAACTGCATAAGGAATACCGAGATACTGGTACACACCATCTTCAAGGCTGCCCATAATCTCTCCCTTGTCTGTTTCTACAATGGTCTCGTCTGTTCCTTTTGCTGCTTCAATATCCGGCTGACTGAACATATTCCGGATGATCAAATACGCTGCGATAAGAAGAATCACCAGAACGATCACAATTCCAATCACAATTTTTTTCCAGAGTTTCATTTTTTTCTTTTCCTTTTTCTCACTCATTGGTTTTCCCTCCTTTATTTATTCCAGAAAAAACGTAACCCATTATAGGTATATTCATCACAGGCGGTTCCGTTATGCTCATATCCCTCCCGCTCTAAGAAAGACATACTTCCGTCCGCATCATGCCCCTGTTGTTTTACCAGCTCTGCCATATACTGTCCATCCACCATGGCTCAGATAAAACACATTGTATTTTTCGTTTTCATCGTAACCGTATGGCAAATATACACACACCTCTTTTGTCAGTTTCTGTGAATGATCTTCATAGGAAAATGATTCCCAGCTTTTCTGCCTCTGCCTTGCCGGTTGCCATGCCTTTGTACTTCATGCCATACAGTCCGGCAAACCGTTTCATCGTGTATTCACCGGCCTCTAACATCCATTTTTCCGGTGCAGCTCCCTGAAAAAGAAAATACATATCTTTTCCTGCAAGTTCGCTTTCACTTACCAGACCATAGAAACGATCCAGCACATTGCGGACAGCTCCACAGATATTGTGCCAGTATAACGGTGAACCGATCACGATCACATCTGCCTCTTTCATTTTTGCGATCACAGTGCCAAGCTGATCTTCCTCAAAATTCTGTCCGTAACTGTAGATTTTATAATCTGTCAGATTTAATGTTTCATATTCCCTGCCGTTTAACAATACATCTGCAAGGGCTTTCGTATTTCCATTCTTATTTGGACTTCCATTGATAAATAATATCTTCATTACTTCTCCTTTTTCACTCTACATTTTTCTCAATCCAGTTTTCAATATGATCTGCAATTACATCATTATTCAAATCCTGAAACATAAAATGATCATTACCTGTAATTCCTTCTTTCGGCAGATCAACAACCGTGCAGTTTCCACCTTCTGCTGTATACGCATCTGCGAAATCATAACATGCCTGACGCATCATCTGCCACATTCCGGTTGCCTGAAGTGTCTCATCTCCATTATCAATATAATCGCCAAAATACATAGTAATCGGTATATTTTTTTCTGCAACCGCCTTAAAATCATCTGTATCTGCCGCTGGCGCACCACCTGGTTCAATTGCAATGATAGCCGCAATATGTTCTGTATAATTGGCTGCCGACCAGCCTGGACCTCCACCCTGGGAATGTGTTACCAGAATTGAATTTTTTCCAGTTCTTTCATAAACTTCATCAATTGTTGCTGCTACAGCCTTAGCAACCGTTTCATTATCAAAATCTCCACCCATATCAGACGTCATTCCGGTGTCAGGTGTCATCTGGCGGAAAAACTGATCAATAGAATTTTCATCATTTGGAAACTGGGAGCCTTCGTTTACTACAGATTGTCCATTCTCCCAACGTCCGATACGAAATTGCGTATACCAACGCTGATCCAGTGTTTTTGTGCTGATATCTCCACTCACGGAGGTTGCTCCTGCTTCTCCACGATGTGGTTCATCTATCAAAAATACACTGTGTCCTTTTCTGAGAAACATATCAGACCAGCCTTCCCTTCCATCCGGTGTTGTCATCCATCCCATTCTTGACTGACCATATCCATGCAAAAATACCATAGGCAGACCTATTTCCTCTTTGTTCAGAAACAGTATTTTCCGCCCGTGTATCTGCCTGCGTATTACTGCCACATCCTGCAAACAGCATTACCGTCATAGCACCGGTAAGCACTGCTGATAAAAATCTTTTTTGTTTCATTGTTTCACCTTTTCCTTTATTTTTTATTCCTGTGTATCAACCGGAGGAACCATTTCTGCATATTTTTTTAAAAGCTCCGACGTACTTGTATAATAACGCTTGTTTCTGTCAAGTGCGGCAATCTCTGCCATCTCTTCATCATCAAGTGTAAAATCAAATACATCGAAGTTATCTTTAATATGTTCTGGATTTTTAGAACCAGGAATTACAATATTTCCTGCCTGAATATGCCAGCGCAGAATAATCTGTGCGGAAGATTTTTTATATTTTTCACCAAGTTTTGCAAACACCGGTTCATTTAAAAGTCCTGCGTCTCCATGTCCTAATGGATACCATGCCTGAATGAACATGCCCTGCTCTTTTAAAAATTCTTTCATGTCATTTTCCTGATAATACGGATGGACTTCCGTCTGAAGTACTGCCGGTTTCACCTCACAGATGGAAAGGATTTCTTCTATCTGTTCTTTATTGAAATTGGAAAGTCCGATTGCTTTTACCTCTCCTTCTTTGTAGGCTTTTTCCATAAGTTTATAGCCTGCGATATAGTTTCCTGCCGGCTGGTGGATGAGCAGCAGATCAATATAATCTGTATCCAGTCTTTTCAGTGTTTTTTCCACTGCATTTTCATGCTCATAAAAGGACGGCCACAATTTTGTTTCCAGAAAAATTTCTTTCCGGTCAAGCCCTGATTTTTTCATCGCACGTCCAACTGCTTTTTCATTCATGTATGCATTTGCGGTATCTACCAGACGGTATCCATCTTTTAAAGCACTAAGAACTGCTGCCTCCGCGTCCTTCGGTGATAAAAGGAATGTTCCGATTCCTGCCATTGGTATTTTAACTCCATTATTTAATACTGCGTATTCCATTCTTACTTCCTCCATATCTGTTATTTTTCTACCTTCGAACCACCAAAAACCTGTGACATTGGGATATTATCTAGCATTTCATCAATTTCTTTTATTTCATCTTCTGTCAGCTTCTCATTCTCTCTGATTCCTTCTTCTGAAAACTGCGGCATGACCTTGCGGTAATCACCTGTTTTTTCAAACTGTGTATTTTGATCATATTTTCCGGTTAAAAATCCATTTGCCAACGGAGAAAACGCTACAAAACCAATGTTTAATTCTTCCAGCACCGGAAATAAGGTCTCATAATCCCGGTACATCATGGAATAACGGTTCTGAATTGCTGTGACCGGACAGATTTTATGTGCCCGTCTTATGATTTCTTCATTTGCTTCTGACAGTCCCCAGTGTGTGATTTTTCCCTGCTCTATCAGCTCCTTCATCGCACCTGCTGTCTCTTCAATTGGAACTTTCTCATCAATACGGTGAATATAATACAAATCCAGATCTTTTCCCAGTATTCTCTTATCCAAAATTTCACCTCTTTTTCCGCGAACAGGCCTGCGCAGTAAATGCGTAGACCTGTTTTTCTGTTGACATTTATCTTGTCCTTAGTATATAAGAAAGAAAATGAAAGAAGAAGTTTCTCTTCGTTTTGCAGTTTATACCTTTCGGTTAATTCATGATCATAGAACATTCGCAGCATATGCATTCTATTGTTTATTCTTTATCCTCGATCGTAATCACCGGCACTTTCTTTTTGTCCCTGCGATATAACAGGATCACTGCTATCTCTGCCAGAACCCAGAGAATTGCCAGAACTGCATCGACCACATAAATCGTCTGTAACCATTCTGGAATTGTTCCCGGAACATAGTTCTCATAAGCACTGCTGTTCACTGTCGTATATAAAATATTTTTTACAGCATTCCGCATTGCGATTACAGAAGTTGCACTTAAATCTGTCATAATTGCTTCATTACCCGCAGTTCCAAGCATCATATCCGTACCGCCTCTCACTGCTCTGTCTGCATCCATGTATCCATAGTTTCCAAAGTAATCAGAGATCACCATACCTTTGAATCCCCATTCACCGCGCAATACGTCCTTCAGCAATGGTGCACAGCTTCCTGCCCACTCAGTTCCAATAAAATTATAAGAGGTCATCACTGCAATTTTTCCATCTGGATAACTTTTTACTGCTTCCTCAAATGGTTTTAAATAAATCTCTCTCATTGCCTGTTCTGTTGTCCATGTAGTAAGAAAAGCATTCCGGTTGATTTCCTGTTCATTTAATGCGAAATGTTTGATAAATGGGTACATGCCGCTTTCCACAGCTCCTTCTACCTCTCCCTTTGCCATTTCCGCACTTAAAAGGCTGTCCTCTGAATAATACTCAAAGTTACGTCCACCGAAAGCACTCCTGTGCATGTTCATAGATGGTGCATACCATCCTGTTACATGATAATCTGAAAATTCTTCGCCCATTGCCTTTGCATATTCCACTGCAAGGTCTGTATTCCATGTCTGGGCAAGAATAATTTGCGAACAATAACCGGTTCCAAATATACCGAGTGTACTTGAATTCACACCTGCCGGTCCATCCGTATCAAGGATTCTTATTTTTCCAACAGAATCTACCGCTGCATTCTGATGACCACCAAACGCGATCAGATTCACCATCTCATCTACTGTAATCTCATCAAGTAATGATTCCCATCGCTCGTCATCATAATCAGCGCCTCTTAAATCGAATACTTCCAATCCATTATCTGCTCCTGTAACCGGCATTTCATCATCCGCATTGTCATATGCTGTCGGATCATAGGTTCCATTTCCATAAATGGTTCCATCCAGTTCAAAATCGGTCGGCGCAGCGGTTGCTTCACTGTAATTTGCAAATCCATTTTCTCTGGAAAGATAAGTCACATTTCCCTCAGCATATTCAAACTTATTGTCTGCAACTTCAACATCTCCATTGTGTTTCTTATTTTCATCATAAACAACCATTTCAGGAACACTATATGTCTTTGTATCTACTACGGTATGACTGTCTGTTCTTAGGCTGATCTCATAATCCCCCTGCTCTAATACGTAGTATCCTGTTCCATATGTATCATAAGATGCCATATCTTCTGTATCGAATGTGAGTGTTACTGTCTCTGACTGACCTGGCTCTAAAAGCCCTGTTTTGTCAAAAGCTGCCAGATTCACACTCGATTTTTCGATTCCACCATTATAATAAGGTGGGTTATAGTATAATTCCACAACATCTTTTCCTGCCGTATCTCCTGTGTTTGTTACAGTGACATCCACACTGATACTGTCATCAGAAACCTGTAATTCTCCCATCGACTGTTCAAAGGTCGTGTAACTTAATCCATAACCAAAAGGATACAATACTGTATCATCATAATTGATCAGTCCTTCCTCTGCTGCAGTCTCATAGAACCTGTATCCCACATAAATTCCTTCTACATAATCTACAAACGATACAATTCCATCTGCTCTTTCCCATGCTTCTTTTGCCGCATCAGAAACATCACTTGTATTGGTATAAGCAAAATGACCAATATTATTAATATATGGTGCACTGTTTAAATCTTTCAGCCATGTATCCGCTGTCTTTCCGGAAGGATTGACTTCTCCGGCAATAATATTTCCCAATGCATTAAATCCTGTCGCACCGGCACCGGCACAAAGCAATACGCTCTTAATCTGGTCATAATCATTTGTCCAGCCAAGCTCCATTGTATTTGCTCCGTTGTATACAACAATGACATTGTCAAACAAACCACATACCATATCCACAAGGTCTTTTTCTGTTTTACTTAATTCCAGATAAGACTGTCCGGCTTCAAAATCATCATATTTTGTAGAATTATTGGTATAAGTTCCTTTCGTGTATTTTGTTCCGATCTCCATTGTAGAACCATCCATGATCGGCCCCATATCTTCTGGAAGGTCGGTTCCCTCACCTCCGGTTCTGGAAAAAACCAGCACTGCTACATCTGAAAATTCTTTTGCCCTGTCAAGTACTTCCTGCGGATAATCGGCAACAGGAATTTCCGGAAGTGTCCAGTCCTGTCCGTTATTGATACTGATAACCGGTCTGTCTGCCCTGTAATTCACATACATATCTGACAATTCACTGTTTGTCTCAAATCCGGCATTTTGAAGTCCCTGTAAAATACCAACAGCTGTTGTAGTATCAACGGTTCCGGAACCCGTCCCTCCATAAATCGGATTCGTTGATGCCCAGCCAAATACATTGATCTTTTGAGATGCAATTGGAAGAAAAGAATCATTATTTTTTGTCATAACCACACCTTCATCCGTTACCGCCTCAATCACCCTTTTTGAATTTTCTTCATGCGACGGATCAAGTGTTCCTTTATCTGCCAATACAACATTTAATGTGTTATACAAGGTTCCTGTCACTGCAATATTTAACGTGATCACAGTAACCAGTAAAAAAGCAAGAACCGATTGCACACGAAACAGACGTCTTTTGCTCCTTTCCATCTTCCTCACGGCTATGATCACAACGATCATTGCAATGAGCACAGCTGCGATTATGATAAGATGTGCTCTCATCATGTTAATAACACTTATGACATCTTCCCATGCCACTTCTACATTTCCCATAAGTCTTTCTCCTTTTCTGATTTATTTTGTTGTACTGACTATAACAAAAAAAGAACCGGAAATGTCCATTTTGGTTTTCCTGGTTCTTTTTTAGGTAAAGTTGGTATTATTTTTCCGGATAAAAAATGATATCTGTCAAAAAACGTTCTTTTTCCGACCGCATAAAAATGGTTCCATGATATCGTTCCACAATATATCGTATACTTTTCACTCCGAAACCATGATAATTTTTATCCTCTTTTGTTGTTTCTGGCAATCCATCAGAAAAAACAATCTCATCTTTGCAATAATTCTCACTGTGGATATGTACTCCATGATTTTGTATCTTTATACTCACACTGATGATCCTTTTTTCTTCGTCCGCTTCTTTTATGACACTTTCAATCGCGTTATCCATCAGATTTCCAAACAGGGCATACACATCGGTTGTATTCATAAAATTCAACAGTTTTCCATCTACCATAGTGCTCAGCTTGATATTATATTCTGTACAAAGAAGGCTTTTCTCTGTCAATACAAGATCTAATGCTTCATTTCCTGTCTGAAAAATATTATCATAGATCGTCAGTGTATTTCTTACATCTTCAATATACTTTTTCTGCTCCTCGCCGTCCTCTATTTTGGGGATTTTGGAAATCCTGTATTTTAAGTCATGACATTTTATATTGATAATATCAATCGTTTCTTTCGACAGTTTCTGTTTTTCCCCCATGTTTTTTATCATTTGCTCCATTGTCTCTTTTTCCCGGAGGATCTGATTCTGTCTTGACATAGAATAAGCCATAAAAATTGCAAGGAAACAGCACGCAATTGCATATAATTTGCAGAATACATTTTGAAGCAGGGCACTTTCTCCCCGAAACATCCTGCTGTCTACTAACACACTGTTCACCACTACAATAAACAGGATCACAAGTGACAGCAGAATCATCCGGATATCCCGGCTCTTATGTTCTGCCTTTCCTTCGTAACGCCGCACAATTGTCTGGTAAATTATAATTGAAATGAGCAGATACGGCAGCAACCGAATCAGTATAAAATCCCAGAATGTTGAAAATGCAATTCCTGTAAGTTCAACAATGATTGTAACAGCTGCGTATGAAATATGCTGTGTTGCATAACCACAGACACCTGAAAATAATAATTCTTCCCGCTTTTCATCAAAACACAAATTCATCGTGATAAGGCTGTAAACAAACATACAGCTGTAATATATAATTGAAATGAAAGGATTTTCACTCGGAATCCCTGCTAACAGGTAAAAAGTTGTCAGTGCCAGACCAAAGTATAAAACTATCCCAAGTAAACTCCTCCAGAAAAAATATTTTTTCCGTTTTAATCCAAATGTATAAATACTTTCCGTGATCAGAAGCTGTAAGGAAAATCTTATACAGGATATCATGTGCATTCCTGTCATGAAAAATCACCTCCAAGATATCGCATAAAATCTTCTTTGAACTCTTTCTTCCGCTGTCTGCTGATAGGAAGCTGTATCTCATCAATCCATACCGTATCTTTTTCCAGCTTTGAAACACATTTCAAATTTACCAGACAGCCATTAATGCATTTGGAAAATCCTTCCTGACTCAACTCCTTTTCCACATCTAACATCGTTCCTCTTGCCTGTAAATTTCCCTTTGTGGTATGGAACACAAGATAATTCTTATCTTTTTCTACATAAAGGATCTGAGAAGAACCAATCCTCATCATTTCTCCATTTCCATGAACCACAACCATTTTTTCTTTATTTAAATTTAAATACCGGAGTGCTTTTTTCAGTTTGTCCACAAACACATAATAGCTGATCGGCTTTACAATAAAGTCCACTGCATCCACTTCATAACCATGGATTGCATACTGCGCCATATTCGTCACAAAAATAATTTTTATACCAGTATCTTTTTCCCTCAATTTTCTTGCTGCTGTCATTCCATCCATATGCGGCATTTCTATATCCAGAAATACCACATCCAGATTGCCTTCATACTCTTCTAAAAACTGAAGTCCATCGGAATATTCTTTCACACAGATCTTCGTCTGTTCTTCTTTCTCATACCGGCAAATAAACTGCCTGATCAATTTCTGATGTTCTTTATCATCATCCACTAATCCGATTCGAATCATAATCCATCCCCTTATAAAGAATCACTTTTTTTTAATCGTACTACAAGCATAGTATGTAATAAATACAAACAGCCCCATAATCGCAATATAATCCAGAAGAAACCAGATCAGGTTTTCTCCAAAATCAAAAAATACAAAATGTGAGATCAAAAACAAATATTCGGGAATCCTTCTTTTCCAGAAAGCATAAATTCCATAACACGCGACCGCAGCTGCGATGCCCCGTGCCACCCATATTAGTTTCTTATGATTTTTACTATCTTTTTTCATTGCTTTTCCTGCCATGCCTACCATCATATTCCAATGCATCCCAAGGTGTACCGACATCAGAAGAAATCCCCAGTACGCACAGAGCATATGGACATTTCTCGCCAGATTGGCTGCTCCCTTTATCCTGACAAACTTAAATACATAATTGGATAAAATGATACCGCTTAACATAGAGCCTGCCATACAGAGCAAAAGAAGTACAACCAGAATTGTCTGCATTCCCCTGCGCATGGTGTATTTTCCTTTCCGCAGATTTCCGGTCCATTTTCTGTTTAAAACATGATGCACCACAAAAAGAAAGAACATCGCCATTCCAAGCCATTCATGCGCTGCATCACCGATCAGCTCGAATGACATGAGAAACAGCAGCGAAATTGTCATAAGCACATCAACTGCTATTTTGATTTTAAATTTTCTGTTCATTGTAATCCTCAATTTTTCCTGTTTTATGTGTTACTGTTCTCTTCCCAGAAACTTACCGCATGGTCGATCCATCCTTCTGCGACCGTTCCATCTCCCAGTCCAAAACCATGGGAAAGTCCCTTAAACACCTCCACTTCGGCATTTGTTCCAGCACTTTCCAACCTCGCAATATAATACTCCACACTGCGGTAAGAAGCAATATTGTCCTTCGTACCAACACACGCATAAGTGGGCGGCTCATTTCCAGTTACCTGTGTCAGTCCCGTGTACTGCATAATGACTGCTGCCGGTGCCGGATACTTCTGTATCATCCGCTTATGGTTCTGATACTGCAGAAAATGTGTTATTTACACTCTGTTCGCTGCATCCTGACAGCAGAAATGAAGCACCTATAAGCAGGAATATCTTTCTTACCTGATCTCCCATCTTCATGAATTTTTTAAATCTCCTTTTTCTGATGCTTTCAATAGGTATTTACAATAATTTATAATTTTGCATCTTCTGACAACATTATTATAGAAAAAACGGAACCTCACAAGAAGTCCCGTTTTGTTATGCAGTATAAACCTGCCGGTTATAAGTATTCATGAAAATGTTATCCAAAAATACAGTGATCTTTCGTTTTCCTACAGACTCTGCAGCAGCCCGTCCAGTCCCTGTTCCTCATAAATGCCCTTATAATAAGCCACTTCCTCTTTGATCACCTGATCAATGACCTGCATACCGAGCAGTTCCACCGGAGCTTTGTCGTCCGTCATAATGTAGTCACCACCGTCATACTGCGTGCTTGTATCCGCAACTGCAATCATCATATTCTGCAGATCTGCATTTGCAAGATTTCCTGCATTATTTTTCAGTGTATCGAGCATATCTTCTTGATTAGATGCAAAAAGTTCCCGGTTTGTAGAGCCTTTCACATCTGCTGTGTAAACGGTTCCAAACACAGAAGCAATCGTGTCCGCGAGATACTGGTTAATGTTTCCCTCGCCACTTCCGCGCATGTTCATATTTACAACCATCACACCATTTTCAGTCAGATGATCTTTTACCATATTGAAAAATTCTACCGACGACATCTGGAAAGGGATTGTGATATCCTGATAAGCATCCACCATAATGACGTCATACTTTTCATCAACCGCCTGCAGATAAGCTCTTCCATCATAGGTTGTGACCGGCACATCCTCCGGCAGAGAAAAATATTTTCTGGAAAGGTCTGTGATCTTCTCGTCAATCTCCACTCCTTCGATTGCCATATCGCCAAAATACTTTCTGCACTGTGTCGCATAAGTTCCGGTTCCCATGCCAAGGATCAGTACCTTCATATCAGAGGGTGCTTTGTCCGAAACCATAAGCGGCGCTGCCATCGCGTAATCATAGTACATACCGGTCAGACCGCCCTCTTTCATGTACACAGACTGCACTCCGAAAAGGACATTTGTGGAAAGTACCACACGCTTGTCTGTCTCAGACACCTGCAAATAGTTGTAAATCGATTCCCCTTCGTAGGTCAGGTCATTCTCCCAGAATGCAAAAGAATCTGAATATCCCAATGCACAGCAAAGTGCAAAAATTACGACTGATACAATTACTTTCTTTTTTCCAGTGTGACTCCCAATGAAGTATACAACAGACAAAGCCAGTAAAATTCCTGCAAAAATAAGGAATGTAATGGAAGTTCCGACTGCCGGTATGGAGATAAAAGTTGGCACGAACGTTCCGATAATGCTTCCGATCGTATTGAATGCACCTAACGTTCCGACCGTCTGTCCGCTGTCATCCAGACTGTCCACCGAATATTTTACGAGGGACGGTGTGACGGTTCCAAGTAAAAATAACGGAAATACGAAGATCACCATACACGCCACAAACGCTGCGACAATCAGGAAATTATTGCTCACCGTAAAAATGAGCAGTGCAGAGATTCCAAGTACAATGTATTTTCCGACAACCGGAATCAGTGCAATCCAGATTGCTGCGATCATGATCCTTCCATACAATTTGTCCGGATTTGGTGACTTGTCCGCACTTTTTCCACCATAAATATTGCCAAGTGCCATCGCAATCATGATCGTTCCAATGATGATTGTCCACACGATCTGTGAAGAGCTGAAATACGGTGCCAGAAGACGGCTCGCGCCAAGCTCCACTGCCATGACAGACATTCCTGCGAAAAATTCTGTCAGATACAAAAATAGTTTGTTTTTTAGAATTCCTGATTGTCTCATATATCTCCTTCATTCATGCTTATTTTAAATGTTTCCTCAATATCTTTTAACAGTTTCTTTGTATATTCACTGCTCCACACCAGTCAGTCTGACCAGTTTTTCTTTTGTAAAATGATTAAATAATACAATAATCCTACCGACGGCGATCATCGCTATGATGGTTCCGATACCGATTCCATACAGTTTTCCCGAGATAAGACAGATGATCACAGTGAGCGCTACGCATATCATATCCACACAGTTTTTTGTAAAACCAACACTCTTATGAATGCAGTCTGCGATTGCCTGCACAATTCCGTCACCAGGGTTTGGAACGATTCTCATGTTAAGCGACAATGCTGCTCCGATTCCGGTTAAAACCAGCGCAAGTGCTAACACAAACAGGCGGATCACAAATACTGCTGTCGCACTTTTTCTATCTGTGGACACATCCGGGATGTATTTGGAAAAGAGGTTTAGAAATCTTGTAAACACAATACTAAGCGGAATTTGTAAGAAATCCATGAGATAAATCAGTTTTGCATCCACTTTCTCTGCATGCTCTAATACAGGATCTTCCATTCTTTTCTGCTGCCTGATTCGGGTCGTGTGCAAGATCATCTCACCCAGCACGAAAATGGTATACCAGATCAGTGTCGTATTGCCGAAATTGATCCCGGTGATTTCTGAAACTGAATATGCCACCGAAATGATCGGCGATACACCAAGTCCTGCCTTTGTATTTAATGTAAGTCCCATTGCAAGCACTAATAATCCGAGGATATACACCAATGCCCGGCATCTGTTTTCTTTTGTGTTCATTCTCTTTTGCCTTCTTTTTTCTAATTTCTACGATATAAAATATTGACAATTCTGATAATAACTGTCTGCTTCTTTTTCCATGAATCGTATCAATTGTCTGACTGATTTACTTTCTCTGTACTCTTTCAGTCCCTCTATATAATCACTCCGATTTTCATCTAAAATAATAAATGGTCTGATGCTTTCATTTTTCAGGCTCTCACGAAAAAGGATCATTCTGCCTGTCCGGCCATTTCCATCCTGAAATGGATGAATAGGCTCATATTTCGCATGAAATTCCGCTAAAGTATCAATTGTTTTCTCCTGTTTGTGATACCACTGTAAGAGTTTTTCCATTTCTGTTTCCACATCTTTTGGTGCAGTCGTTTTATACATGCCAATCATATTTGGACGTTTTTTATAATCGCCGATTGCATAACCATTTGCCCTATCTTCAAAGACACCTGATTTCAATTCATAGTGCATGTGTTTTATCATATTCTGCGACAATTCTTCTGTCAGAGTGTCCAACATATAATTAAACATCAAAGGATCATGAACAGATCCAGGAAGCCTATATCGTGGACTGCGTCAGTCTTTTGCTTTTGTCAAAAGCATACGCAGAATTTGCACATGTGATAGAAGATCAAAGTGGTTTATCCCTTGCAGAATTATCTTTTCTCGGAGATACCTATTCCCTTGATCTTCTTCCACAAATCTATGAACGCCTTGCGCCGGATGCAATCGGTCTTACCGAAGGTCCGATGCTTCTGCCTCTCAAAACAGCTGCGCTTATCCTGCATCTGGATACAAATACACACGCAGACCTCAGACAATTATGTAATACCTGTTCAACCTGTAAGAATCTTTCCTGTCCTTCCAGAAAATCTCCTCTGCAGGATCTGCCACATACTTATGGTGCCATGCAGATATTCCATATAACATAGCGTTTTAGCAAAAATCCATAATTCATGCAGCAGGATGGGAAACAGCTAAAGGAGCTGCATTCTCCTTCTATTATCTACCGTCTGTCAGTTCATCGATCAGTGTGATCACTTCCTCGATCATGTTGTCACAATGTGGTTTTTTCTCTCCACCCTTTGCTGCATTTGCACGCAAAAGATCTGCACAATCTGTCATACCGTCATGTTTTTTTGCAATACATTTCCGAAATTCATTCAATACAGCCGGCGACTCAATTCCCTTGGCACCTAATACCATGTATCCTGCTGCGATCGCTCCACAGGTTGCTCCGCATCTCATTCCACCGCCAAAGTTACTGCCAATTGCTGCTGCCAGATCTTCATCCAACCCGATTTCCTTTGCATATACACGCATCACCGTCTGTGCACAGTTGCTGCTAACCGGCACTTCACTTCTTAATTCCTTTGCTCTTTCAGTGTGTTTACTCATTTTAAATATCTCTCTTTCGTTTTAAAATAATGTCAGTTGCTCATTCTTTCTTATTCTTTTTCATTTCCAGTAATTTTTTATTCATGCTCTGTGCATCTGCACGGTCACTCAGATAACAGATGATATTCACAACCGCATAGACTGCAATAATGAGAACCTCCATAAAAAGTACCATGCTAAAATTCTGGAAACTGAACCATTCAAATATTTTTCCAAGCCCTAAAACTACAATGTTCACAAAAATGAAATATAATAGCTGTCTGGCAAACATTCCTTTTTTTGTCAGCTCCCTCGATGCATCTGAGTCAAACATAAGAATCGGAACTGAACACACCGCAGAAACTGCCAATATCTGCCAGAGTATCTTTACACTGATCTGTGCATCAAATCCCCCGAAAACAGAAATAAAAACTGCTGCCGCTATCAATACGCCAAACGTGACTTTGCCAAAAATATCCATCAACATTTTTAATTTCTCTGCCATCTCTTCTTACCTCTTTTATAATCCAAGCCGTTCTTTTAAAACAGGCACATACTGTCTTGAAATAATCGTCTTTTCGCCATTGTCTAATACTGCCTCAAAACGTCCGCCAAAAGCTGGCGATAAGCTTTTTACTTTGTTGAGATTTAAAATCGCAGACTTTGACGCCCGCATAAACGATTCAACCGGAAGCATGCCCTCAAGTGTATACAATTTCTCTCTCACTTCGTAAACCTCTTTTTTGCAGCAGGCAAACACTTTGTTGTCGACCGTCTCAAAATAGTAGATTTCATCCGGCTCTAGCAGATGAATACCATCCTCGTTATGTCCTGCGATCTTGGTGTTTCCCTGTTTTAACTTCTGAAGCAGATTCTGTATATCCTCGCTTAAATTCTGGCATTTTATGATGATCTCATCCTCTTCACCGGGGATTGTATCCAGTATGGTGATTTTCATCGGGATTCTCCTTTTGATGCAATTACTTATAGATAATTGCGAAACTCCTCATATGATCCTTTTAATTAAGATTTCTATGAGTTTCGCAATTGTTTACAATTACTAAATACAGAATACCAAGAATTACGATACTTGTCATCATAATAAATATCATCTGATCAATACTTACGACATGTCCCCCGAAAACCGGATTACAATCTAAGGAATCCCCGATTGCCGTCACAACCTCATCCGGGAAGCCATTTGCCGACATCTCCTCAAAGATTCCACGCAGCATATGGTTTTTCAGCAAAGAAGTTCCGTAAGTGCCTGGCAGAATTGACAATACTTTCTGCAGTCCGGTGTCGAAATTGGAGATTGGCATATACGCACCGCATATAAATCCATAACCGGCACTCACGATCGTTCCGACTGCCGACATCTGCCCCTGTGTTTTCAGCGGATAACAGATGATACTTGAGAGTGCACAGCCAAATAATACCAGAAGGATCTCATCCAAAATCACCCAAAGCACATCCGTCACACTCATGTACCAGCCCATTTTGCACATATAAATAAGGCAGACGACCAGTGCCAGTCCGTTGACCATCAGGGAATTGAGTAATGTTGAAAGAAAGTATCCCAGAAAAATCACAGATTTTTTCACTGGGGACACATTAAAATCTTTTCTCGCACCGTTCGCAAGATCCTGCACCATCGTCAGGTTCACGCAGAATGTCACTGTGATACAGCTCACAGACAAAAGTGCCGCCGCAAGTTGTGCCGCCACCGTTCCGTTGATCAGTTTGTCAGAAATCTGTACGGTATCCGGCAATGCAGACAAAAAGGAATCTTTATATACATTTGCAAGGAATGTTGCATATAAAACAATCAGAATTACCGGTGTAATCAGGGAAGAAAGAAACATCCCTCTGTCCCGGAAGAAAAGTTTTCTGTTTCTGCTTATCAGAGCTGTCATCGTTCTCATTCGCGCCCACCTCCTAAGGTTTTGCCTGTCACTGCAAGAAAAACATCATCCATACCGCCTTTTACAACCTCATAATCCCGGAACAATTCCTGATGCTCCACGATCAGCTTCGTTGCCTCTGACGTATTATCTACTTTTATCCGGTAACCATCACGTACTTTCTTATAATCATAATGTAAAGACTTAATTTGTGTTTCAGATACACCGTAAACAGAAATCGTGTCCTGCACATACCTGTTTTTTAACTCGTATGGTGTTCCTTCCGCCACAATGCTGCCTTTGTCGAGAATCACCACATATGAGGCATTTGCAGCCTCTTCCATGTAATGGGTAGTCAGAAAAACGGTCATCTGCTCCTCTATGCGGAGTTTTTCGATCACATTCCAGATCACCTGCCTCGTCTGCGGATCCAGCCCGGTAGTCGGCTCATCTAAAATAAGGATCTCCGGTCTGTGGAGCAATGCTCTCGCTATGTCGATTCTTCTTCTCTGACCGCCGGATAATTTTCCGACCGGGCGGTTTAAATAGTCGCCAAAGTCCAATATATCCAGCAGTTCCTGTAATCTTTTTTCAAATGCCTGGCCTGTAATGCCATAGAGAGCTGCCCGACTCTTTAAGTTTTCTTTTACAGTGAGCGGCTTATCAAGCACACTGTCCTGAAAAACTACGCCAATCAGCCGCTTTGTCTGTTCGCCCGCTCTTTGGTTATCGATTCCTTTAATCTGTACCGTTCCGCTGTCCTTCGATAACTGTCCGCAGAGAATTGAGATCGTCGTGCTCTTTCCTGCACCGTTCACACCTAAAAAGGCGAACAGTTCGCCTTTTTTCACACGAAAACTTAAGTCGTTGACTGCCTTTACATCACCGAAGGTTTTATTTAAATGATCAATGCGGATGATATCTGTGGATTCATGTTCGTTCTGCATATTGCACTCCCCTTTTTTTGTTATATCACTTAATCGAAATTGCTGGACAAAAATAACTTTACCGCTTTTTCTCTCTGATCATGGTATAACATAATCTGTTTTTGAAATCTACAGGGGATGCGGTAAGCTGCGTTTTAAGATAGGTAAGTTGCATTATTCTGCTATGTAAACCAAAAAGAGACTCTACACTAAGTGATAATTCACCCATGTTGTGTCTCCTTTTGCCTATTTTTATCAAAGTAAATCATTTTCTGTAGAGTTACAATTATTGTCTTTTCTTTGTTCCCAGAAAAGCAATGTCTGTAGCTCCATCATATATCATCAAATCTTTTGGGGACACTATTATTTCATCTAAATACATAAATATATCTCCATAATATTCTAAAATAGTAGATGAAAATCTCAAAATTATATATCAGCCTTCACATGAATTTTTTTATTATTTTGTAATGAAAAATAAAACGGACACAAACCCATTTCGATTTATGTCCTTTCCATTATCTTCTCTTTTTATAATTGTAAATTGTTTCATTTATGATTCCAGTACACCTCCTATATAGATACCATTTTTGTTGTATACTGTTATCATTTATTATCTTAATCCTTTTGAAGTATTTATTATAAATTATCTTAAATTGGTCAATATAATATCTATTTCAATTTCTTTCTGACCATCATCAATGCAAAGCCAAGCAGGTTCTGTCCTCTCCATAATGACGGTTCCAGACGCTTTGGATCTGTCATTGACAGCCCGATCCCCCATACTTTATCTTTTACAGCACATTCCGCCAGAAATGCATCACCTGTGTTAAGTAATGCATCACTTAGTTCTTGATTCTGGAAAATTTCTCTACCAATCCCTCATATACTATTATCTGACGCATTCCACTCCAGATTTGATCATTATAGTTTGATACAAGACGCCCAAGTTCTTTAATTCTTGTAACATCATCCGTCTGCAATATCTGCTTTGCAATTGTTTCATCATGGAAACACATTGCCTTGCCGTACATCATATATTGTTCCATGGATGAAAACCAATAACTTTTTCCATACTATCTCCACCTTCCAAACTACAAACTCAAGCATAAATAACTCAATTTATTATAACACAGAATCACAAATCCGCCATATATTTAATCGAACTACAAGTAACATAAAACGCACAGCCTGTCAAAAAACAATCTGTGCGTCTACCGTCATCTGCCGATATTTACTTTTAATATTATTCCATATTCAAAACTTCTAACCTTACAGATCACGCTGCATTTCTTTTGTATGAAATTCTACACCAGCTTACTCAGCCTGCGTATCCGAAACACTGACCTTATGGTCATACCATTTTCCTTTTGTGCCGATCAGTGCAAGGTCGAACTCTTTCTCTAATGCTTCTACCGGAACGTCAAAAGCATATACTTCCTCTTTGGAACCATCAGAGTATGTAACTTCTTCTGTTGTTGGCTGGATCAGTTTTGCTCCATCCTTCTGTGCATCTTCTGCAGTTCCTAAGAAAAGATTTACAATGTTCTGGGATGGCATTACGATGTGGAGTGTCATTTTTCCGTTTTTTACCGTAAGTGTTCCACGTCCGTCATATGCTTCATTTACATGAAACATGCTGCTGTCGGTATCGAATTTTGCAGAGTAGGTTCCATCTGCAAGGACATCACTGTCTGCAGATGCTGTTGTTGCGATATCCCCAAGAGAATCAATGGCTGCTTTTGTATGGGCTGCATAAATCTGCTGGATTGCATCGATTCCGCCAAGTCCTGCGATCTGGCAGTCAACACTTTCAAAGTTACCGCTTGCAACAAACTGGCTCTTCCAGGAATCGTCATCATCGCCAGCCATATCGTTGTTGGCGTGATCTCCGGCTACGACCATTAAAGGACGAAGGATCACTTTTGTATATCCTGCTTCTTTTACTGCTGCGATTACGTTCTCACATGCTGTCTCTTCCGGCTCACCTTCCACTGTTCCGATGAATACGTTGTCATAACCTAATTTTTCCATCTGGGTAGCCATCTGGCTATAGCTTACTTTTGCAGTGTGGGAAGTACCATGTCCCATGAATACAAATGCTGTACCATCTTCTTTTGCTGCCTCTAAGGAATCAAAACCTGCGGTTTTTACTGCCTCTGCTGTGATAGCTTCTGCAACGGCTGCTTTATCTTCATTGACAACAGCTGCATCGTCTCCGACTTCGCCGAGCAATGGTTCAGCAACTGTAACGGTCTCAAATTTATCCTTGTAGCTGTCTAATGCTTCTACGAGTTCATCATACTCTGCGCCATGCATTAAATGAGTTGGCTGTACAACGAGATTTTTTACACCATTTTCTACTGCTCTGTCGAGTGCCTGTTCTACATTGTCAATTTTTTCACCATCTCTTGCCTGTACATGGTTGATGATGATCTGTGCTGTGAAAGCTCTTCTTACAGACCAGTCCGGATTTGCTTCCTGCAGTGCTTTTTCCACACCACCGATATCCTCTGCCCTGCTGTCGTTGAAGGATGTACCAAAACTTACCACTAAAAGCTCGTTCTCTCCGATTCCGTCCTCATTCAAAGGATCATCCTTGGATGCATCTCCTGTATCTCTTCCGAAATAATCCGGATCAGCATTTTCTCCCTCTACAAGTTCCTTCTGTGCATCTGTCAGCTTGTCCCATGCCGCTTTTGCTGCTGCACACTGCTCATCTGTGTTCTCATTTCTTGTCTGAACATAGATGGCATCGATGAGTGCTGCGACTTCGTCCGCTGCGGCCTGATCATCGACCTCTTCACTCTCTGTCTCAGCAGCTGTTTCTGTCTGTGGCTGTGTTGTCTCTGTCTCTTTCTTGCTTCCGCATCCTGTAAAAAGGGCTGCTGTCATTGTAAACGCAAGAACAAGTGCAAGTGTTTTTTTCTTCATTTTTTTCTCCTCTTTGTGATTTACTTCTGCTTCATAGAGATCTGTACACAAAGAAAAAATATTATGCCCTATCTTTTATAATACGGCAAAAAAAATCTCCGGTCAGATGTCCTGAACGGAGTAAAAAGTCAATGAAAATCAGGCTTTTGTCAGAAAGCCCTCTAAACAGTACGACCAATTACTCGTGATCTGGGAATTCATTTCCCTGTACCAGACGATTGGCAGGTTTCCTGGCTGAAAGATCCTCATACAGATTCTGCCTTCCCAGTGCCATGCACCAGTGGCTTTCCATGCGGAAAAAGAATCTGCACTCCCTTATCACAGTGACGAGATCGTACAGGAATCACACCTGTTTCCCTTTTAACCAGTCTGGTCTTAACAAAACCGGCTGGCACCAACTGTCTTCTCTATGAAACTGTCATTTTTTTACGCTTCCACACCGCATGAATGATATAGCGGTCTAAAGCCTTATCCATGTTAGCACACCCATGTTTTTTTTGCAATCTCAAATGTGTTTTTCTGCTCTTTCCAAAAACCATTTCACAAACTTTGGATCTGACGGATAATACAGATGTGGAAATCCCCAGAAATGGTCGTCCGATGCATGAATGCACTTCCAGCTTCTTCCTGTCACCGGTTTTGTGGCAATGCAATCCTCTCCATTCGCTGTGCTGTCAAAATAGTGGAACTCATGCGCCTTTATTTTTTCCGGCTCCGGCATTTCTGCTGTTCCCTTCTCCGTAAGCCCTTGCGGCAGTTGTACTTCCACATAACCAAAACGTACCAGTTTTCCCGTGTACTGACACTCTGCCGGGATCACACCTGCCATTTGATAAGTTGTTCCCTCCCTGTCTGTGAGCGTGTCATGCAGATACATAAATCCCCCACATTCTGCCAGGGAAGGTAACTGCTGTTCCAACGCTTCTTTGATTGATTTCCGCATGCTCTCATTTTCTTCAAGCTGGCTGGCGTATAATTCCGGATAACCGCCGCCTAACAGTATGCCATGAATGTTTTCCGGAAGCTTCTCATCATGCAGCGGTGAAAAAAATACCAGCTCTGCTCCATAGTGTTCCAGCATTCTCAGGTTGTCACGGTAATAAAAACAGAATGCTTCGTCTTTCGCTACTGCGATGCGGGGCGGTATTGTATTTGTACCGGAGTTCTCTCTGTCATATAATTCTTTTTTTCCACTGAAAATTGCCTGAGAAAAAATTGTAACTTTCCCAGAATACGCTTTTTCTTCTAAATTTTCTTTTTCTTCCGGCTTTACTTCTTCTGTTACTGTTTCTTCTTTTTCCCACAAAGCACTTTCTGCAATCCCGATCATCGCATCAACATCCACATATTTTTCCAGCAATTGTCCGGCTTTTTCCAGCTGAAAATTCAGTTCTTCCATTTCTTCCGGCAGGATCAGACCCAGATGTCTGGAGCCGATTGTCAGTTCTTTTTCATTCGGAATGCATCCCAGTGCTTTTATCGCAAGTTCTTCTTCGATCAGCGGCGCAATGGTATCAAAAAACATTTTACTTGTCCGGTTTAAGATCACACCTTTGATCAGCTTTTTCTCATCATACTGTAAGAATCCTGCAATGAGCGGAATTACAGATTTTCCCATGCCATGCGCATCCACTACCAGAATAACCGGGACATCCAGCGTCTTGGCCAGATGGTAGGAAGATCCCTCCTCCCTGATTCCGCCAAGTCCATCGTAAAGTCCCATAACCCCTTCTAACACTGCGATATCGTGTCCCGGCAGTTCCATCTCATATAACGCCTGTATCTGTGATGCATCTGAAAAAAATGTATCCAGATTTTTGGATGGAATTTTTAACACCTGTTCATGAAACATCGGATCAATATAATCCGGTCCGCACTTAAAGGACACCGGATGTTTTTTCCTGCATAATAACTGTTTTAAAAAAGCACATGTGATGGTTGTCTTTCCACTGCCGCTTTTTACCGCAGCGATCATAACTTTCGGTATTTTCAATCCCATTTAAGATACCTCCCCGGTAAAATCAAAAGAGCAGATGTAAATTGGATTTTCTCCCTGCATCAGATGATAACCGCCGACTGTTTTTGCACGGGATACCTGCACCTGAATGATCTCGAGATCCGTGATACGGCTGTCTGTTTCCAGCAATGTCAGTTCACGGATCGTCTCTAAACTGATGCAGTTGATCACGATCCTCATTTCATGATTTTTTTTATATAAAACATCTAAGATTTCTTTTAATCTGCCACTGCTTCCACCGATGAACGCATGTGTCGGATGCTCACTCCGTTCTTCTGTCTTAAGACAGTCCGGTGCCTCACCGGCGATTACCTGAATATTCGGCAGAGCGAATTTCTCGATATTTTTCTGGATCAGTTCCAGTGCAAGAGGCTTTTTTTCTATCGCAAAAACCTGGATCTGCCCACTTCTTTTTGCGATTTCCACCGCGACAGAACCTGTTCCGCTTCCGATATCATAACAGACGGAATCCTCTTTTAAATGCAATTTGCAGATAGACAACGCTCTTATCTCTTCTTTTGTCATCGGAACTTTATCCCGCAAAAATTCCTTATCCCGCATCCCACAGGTAACTGTCTTTTTTTCTGCATCCGGATTTAAGATGAGACATATATATAATCCGGTTTCTTCCACATGCTCACATGCTTCCGGCGTTAATGCCAAAACTTTCTCCTGCGGATAGGACAGCTGGAAACCTGCAAGTACCTTACAGTTCTGCAAATGATATTTCTGTAACAGTCTGCCGAGTTTTTGCACATCCTCTTTTCCGGACATCAGCAAAAATGTTTTCGCAGAAAAACGAATGGTCTCTGTCAGATTTCCGATCCACTCTGTCTCCGCTCCGTGTCCATGGATACTTAAAACAGCCGCATCCTGATAACTGTACCCGGTCAATGCCGCAAAATAGGATACCGATGAAATTCCGGGATAGATACGCACACTGCTGTCACTTCTGCCCTTCAGTGTTTCATATAGTTTCCCGCATCCGCTGTAAAAACCGGTATCACCGGAAAAAAGAATGACCACTTTTACCCCGCAGCCGGATAACCGGTCCAGCTCCGGGACGATATCCGCTGCAAGATAGTAGGGATAACGGACTGCCTGCTCATTTTTTATTATCCTTAGCAGCCGTTCTGCTCCAAAAATGTAATCTGCTTCCCGGATTTTTTCTGTTGCTTCCATCGTGAGCGTCTGCTCATTTCCCATACCGGTTCCGATGAGGGCGATCTGGTTTTTTATTGTTTTTCCCGTGATTTCTGAAATTTTTCTGCACACCTGTGCAAAAGAATCCCCACTGTTTTGTTTTTCCGGATTGCCGATCACACAAGCAGTGATTCCTTCCGCCTCGGCTGCTTTTATTTTTTCCAGAAATCCCCCGGTTCTGCCACTCTCCTTTGTGACCAGATACTTTATATCAAACTGTCTAATCAGTGCGCGGTTCATCTCCAATGAAAAAGGACCCTGCATCGCAATGATCTGTTTTCCACAGATACCGTTCTTTTCACACAGCGAGAGGCTCTCCAATCCCGGCAATACACGGACAAACAGGCGGTCTTTTAACGCTTCCTTCCGACTGTATGTGGCAAGATCTTTGCTCCCGGTCGTGAGCAGGATGTTTCCATCTGTGAAGCTTAAGAAGTCTGCACATTCTGTGGCGTCACTGCACAGTATCACATCTGAGTGATTTTCCTGTATTGTATCCTTATTTAACGCAATATCCGAAGTCTCCCTCTGCAGCCGGATATATGGAATCTCCGTATTTTTCAGGCTTTCCCTGATGTTTTCCGAAACTGCCGTTGCAAACGGATGCGTTGCGTCCACCACCGCTGCCACCTCGCTCTGTGTGATGAACTTCTGCATTTCCTCCAGATCCATCCTGCCTTTATGAACCGTAACTCCATCCATCTCCGGCATGACGATCTCACCATATTCTGTTGCCACGGAAACAATACAGTGGATTCCATTTTCAGACAATGTCTGTGCTAACATGCGTCCTTCTGTTGTTCCTGAAAAAATTACAATTCTATTCATGAATTTCTTTCTCCTGTTTACACGATTGTCACATGCAAATTAAAATACGGCATACTTTAAACCGCCGGATCCGGCAGCACATATCCTCTCGGTGTGACAAGTTTCCCACCTATGATTTTTGTTCTGGAATTTCCAATAAATACCGTTGTAAACATATTTACCTGACGCTCCCGCAATTCTGCGAGTGTGCAGACTTCACAGGCTGTGTTTTCTCTTCCGATATTTTCCACATATCCGCAGGCTCTCTCCGGCTCCACTCCGTTTTTTTGTAAAATGTCACAGGCCTTCTTGAGATAATCTGCCCTGTGGTGGCTGGATGGATTATAAATCGCCATGCAAAAATCGCCCACTGCCGCTGCCGCAAGCCTTTTTTCGATAAGTTCCCACGGTGTCATAAGATCACTTAAGCTGATGACGCAGTAATCGTGGTTTAGTGGTGCTCCAAGCGCCGCTGCCCCACTGTTTGCCGCTGTGATCCCGGGGATTACCTCAAGTTCACATCCCGGATGCGCTTCCGACATCTCATAGAGCAGGGATGCCATTCCATACACGCCTGCATCCCCACTGCATACCATCGCAACCGTTTTTCCTTTTTCTGCTTCCTCAAAACACATCTCGCAGCGTCTGACTTCCTGTTTCATCGGTGTGGACAAAAACTCTTTTTCCCGATATTTACCGCCTAATAATTTTAAATACACCGGATATCCGACGATCACATCACTGCCGCACAATGCCTGATCTGCCTGTGGAGTCATCATTTCCCCGGTTCCAGGTCCCATTCCCACGATATATATTTTACTGTTCATCGATTCTGTACTCCTTTGCCAGTTCTCTTTCCAATTTCCAGTCGTATTTTACAATTGCGATCGTCATACCGTTTTCCGCCTGCTTCCGCAAAATGAAAGTTCCTTCTTCGTTTGCCGCTTTCATTGCAGCCCGCTCGCAGACATTGTCCACGCCTGTCTTTTCTTTCACAAAGGAGGACTCCTGAAAGTCTCCCTTTACCTGTTTTAACTCCTCCGCGGAATAGGTTAAAAACGGAATCCGGTTTGCCATGCACCACCTCAGCAGGCCTTCCTCCTCTTTTTTCAGATCAATGGAAGCTGCTGCGCGCACAAGTCTTTTTTCAATGCCTGCATGATCCAGCCACTTTTGTATAAATGCATCCAGTTCTTCAAAGCTTTTTCCCCTGCGGCAGCCGATTCCTAAAATATATTCTCTCGGCTGCAATCCGAGTACTCCCTGCTCTAAGTCTGTTTTCTCTGATGAGATCACAATATCCGGCGTTTTTCCATTCAATATTTTGGCAGAAACTTTTGCAATCCCCTCCCGGTTATAAATGGAAAGACCACATTTTTTTGCAAACAGATCCACAGAAAACGTATGATTCACATCAGTTGCCGTTGTGATGACCGGAATCCCGCCGATCTGCCCTGCAATCTGTTCTGCGAGCTCATTGGCGCCTCCCATATGCCCGGAAAGCAGCGGGATCACAAAAGTCCCTGCCTCGTCTGCCACAACCACCGGACTGTCACTTAGCTTATCCGACACAAATGGTGCGATCATGCGCACTGCAATGCCACAGGCTCCAATTACAACAATGGCATTTTTCTCTGCAAACTGCTGTCTTGTCCAGTCAGATAGCGATAATCCAAGTTTTTTTGCTTCCTCCATTTTCGTGCCCACAAAAGCCTGTCTGATTTTTTCTGCAAGTTTTGTTCCGTTCTCTGTAAACGTAATGATACTGATATTCATTCTTTTTCCCTTGATTTTTTTATCTTACGAAATTCCGTCTCAAAATCCGGCGCATACAGTCTGGATTTCCCATAATTCTGATGTGCCACAATATCTCCCACGATGATCAGCGCTGTTTTGGTAATGTCATGCGCTTTTGCCGTCTCTTCTAACTGTTCCACCGTACACAGATAAGCTTCTTCCTCCGGCCAGGTCGCCTTGTATACAATCGCTGCCGGTGTGTCTTTCCCATACCCGCCTGCGATCAGCCGTCTGCCCAGTTCTCCAATCATTCCTGTACTTAAATAGATTGCCATGGAAGCATGATGTGCTGCAAAACTCTCAATGCTCTCTCTCTCCGGCACTTTGGTTCTGCCTTCCATGCGGGTAATGATCAATGACTGGGACACTTCCGGTAAAGTATATTCCAGATTTAACAAAGCTGCCGCTCCAAAACAGGCACTTACTCCCGGACAGCTTTCATACAAAATACCTTTTTCATCCAGTAGATCCATCTGTTCCCGCACTGCTCCGTAAATGCTCGGTTCCCCAGTGTGAAGCCGCACGGTCGTAAGCTTTTGTTTTTCTGCCTCTTCCATGACAGCGAGTACCTCTTCTAAGGTCATGTATGCACTGTTATGTATCTCACACTCTTTTTTGCAATAAGATAAAAGTTCCGGATTCACAAGCGAACCCGCATAAATTACCACATCTGCCTTTTCTAACAGACGCATTCCACGTACTGTGATAAGATCTGCCGCTCCAGGTCCTGCTCCCACAAAATAAACCATCGTTTTGTTTCCTTTCTAATTTATGTATTTGCGAAACCCTTCATAATCTTCTTTAAATTGTGAAAAATTAACAAAATTTTCGAAAACACGCTTTCGCTACGTGTCGCTGGTAACGGTACTAAGAAGCCAGTCACAACTTACGTTGTACCTGCCTTCTAAGAACCGACCGCTCCCCAGTGTTTTCTCAAGCTTTTGTTAATTTTTCACAATTTAATTTAGGTTTTCAAGAGTTTCGCAATTGTCTAATAAATCACATCAATTCCTGTAAAAACTTCTCTGCTCCAGAGGACTTTGCCAGCTCTCCAAATTCATTGGAGTAAAGGATAACCTCGATCTGCATTTTTCCTGCCGCCCGTTTGTTCAGATAAAACATGATTTTTGACAGCAGATCCTGCATCACAACATCTTTTTTGCCACAGGCATCCAGTTTCCTGACTGCTTCTTCCGTGGTGACACATTGCAGGATTTCCTCTAAAACCGGATAAGGCACCTGATTTCTCACAGAAGCTGCAGTAAGCACTTCCATACGGCAGTCTCCCTCTCTGGAGTGTGTGTTCATGATTCCTCCTGCCACTTTCACAAGTTTGCCGATATGTCCTGTGAGCAGCATTTTTTCAAATCCAGTGGTGATTGCCATATCAATGGTGTCTCCGATAAAATTACTGCACTTTACGCTCCTGTCAAGGTCGTAACCATATGTTTTTTTCATGTAATCCAGCCCGTAATTGCCGGGCGAAACAGCGGCAATCCCATAACCTTCTGCTTTTTTCTGGTTCAATTCGACTTTGATCGTATCAAGAAGTGCCTGACTGCTCATCGGTTCTACAATCCCGGAGGTTCCCAAAATAGAAATTCCCCCGACAATCCCAAGCCTCGGATTGAAGGTCTGCTCCGCCAAACGCTCTCCGTCCGGCACTGAGATTGTAATATGAAGCACTCCGCAGAAATCTGCCAATGCGCATACTTCCTGTACCTCTTTTTCAATCATTTCCCGTGGCACATGATTAATGGCTGCATTCCCAACCGGCTGGTCTAATCCGGGCTTTGTCACTCTTCCAACGCCCTTACCTCCGTCAATGTGAATGACCGCCTGTTTCTCCTGCATCGCTTCCACACAAATCCCGGAAAGCTGTCCGTTATGCTGTTTCAATGTTTTTTCCTCTTTGTCAGCAAAGCTCACTGTGGAAAAAATGAGTGCCCCGGACGTAATATCCGGATCATCCCCACCATCTTTTTTGACCGCACAGGTAACTTCTTTCTCACTTCTTGTAATTTCAAGGATTTCTGCATGAAACAGAATTCCTTTTGGTGTCTGAATTGTTATATTCTGTTTTAACTTTCCTGTTAGAAGCATATATGTTGCTGCTTTTGAGGCAGCCGTCGCACAGCTTCCTGTTGTAAATCCGTATCGCATGATTCATCCATTCTTGTATTATTTCTTTCTGTTCTGCATCATCAGACTGCAAATTCACAAAACATTTTCTTAAATTTACATTTAATTTTCATCACGAAGTTCATATAAAAGTGCATTGCAGATTGCTGCCGCGACATTACTGCCGCCTTTTCTTCCCCGGTTAATAATATACGGTACGTCTGTTTTTAAAATCAGGTCCTTTGCAGCCTCCACATTCACAAACCCAACCGGAACTCCGATAATAAATGCCGGACGGTAACTTCCGCTCTGTATCATTTCATATAATTCGATCAATGCTGTCGGTGCATTGCCTATGGCAAAGATCACTGGTTTTTCTATCTGCGCTGCTTTCTCCATACTCACAGTTGCCCTTGTGACGCCGCGCTCTTTTGCAATCTTTGCCACCTCTTCCTCTGCCATAAAACAGTGTGCCTCGCCACCGTATTTTGCCAGTTCTTTTTTATTGACGCCAGCAAGCGCCATGTTTGTATCTGTGACAATATCTGCACCATTTTGTATCAGTCTTTTTGCGATCTCGACCGCATGGTCTGAATAAGTCATGGTCTTTGCATAATCAAAATCCGCACTGGTATGGATGGCTCTCTTGGTCACAAGCTCCTGCTCTTTTGGAAGAACGATTCCTTTTTCCTCCAGTTCCTGTGAGATTATGGCAAAGCTTCGTTTTTCGATGTCCTGTGGTCTGACGTATTCTATGTTTTCCATCTGATGCTCCTTACTTTCCTGCAGTATGATATGGGTGATTGCGAAACTCTTTATAAAATAGTTGCAATCAATTTTTCATTCTCTTTATGTGTCTTCACAGCAATACGATAGTATCCCTTACTTAATCCTCTGTAATTGCCGCAATCCCGGATCAGAATTTTTGCCCTTAATAACTTTTCGTACAACGGATGCTCTGTCTTTAAGAGCAGGAAATCCGCCTCTCCCGGATAGACTTTGATCTCCATTTTTTCCAGTTCCGCCTTTAGATACGCACGCTCTTTCTCGATGTAAGAAGTTGTCTTGTTACAATATTCTGTCTCATCTAATGCCGCAAGTCCTGCTGCCTCCGCAATTGTCGAGATGTTCCACTCCGGCAATTGATTCAAAATTTGCTCTGTCCTGTTTTGGTCCCCACAGAATAGGAAGCCAAGACGCACGCCTGGAATCGCATATAACTTTGTGAAAGCCTTCACAATTATCACATTGGGGTATTCCTGTAAAGAATGTGTTTCAAAAAATCCCCTTTTCCTCGTAAATTCCAGGAAACATTCATCTATCACAACGGTTATCTTTTTTCCCCGGCATCTGTCACATATTTTTTCCAGTAACATGTCTTCTATTGTATTGCCAACCGGATTATTCGGGTTTGCCAGAAATACTAAATCCACATCCTCCTGCAATTCCTGTAAAAATGCTTCGGTCAGACAGAATCCGTCCTTCTCTTTCATCTCATAATAGGAAATCTCTGCCTCTGTCACGTTTGCAGCTTTCTCATAACCATAAAAAGAAGGTACTGGTATCACAATTTTTCTCGGTTTGGTTGCATGAACGATTGCCACAAACAATTCAGATGCACCGTTTCCACACAAAATATGTTCCTCTGGAATGTGATAGTATGCTCCGATTTTTTCGATCAGTTTTGCATGATGAATGTCCGGGTAATGCTCACAGAGTTCCAAAGATTCCTGCATTGCCTCCTTCACTTTTTCCGGTATTCCAAAAGGATTGATATTGACCGAAAAATCCAGTTCTATTTCATTTTGATAGATGTCTCCTCCGTGTATGACCGAACGCATTTTCTCTTCACCTCTTACAAAACTTTCAACCTCGCCATTTTTAGCATTTAAATTCTTGGAATTTTGTATGCATCCGCCCAAGACATAAAAGAAGATAAATTTTTCATATTACTATCAATCACAATAACTTTGCGATTACCTTCGTAAACTTTTATTGTCAAATTTGAACACACCTTTATTTTTATATTCTCAAAGTTATAGTGCGTAGCCTTTCCACGCCAATTAATATGTGTAATATTCTTTCCTTCTATAATCAAACGCCAATTTGCCATATTCATAGAAAAATAAATTGCAATTATAAAAACTAAAGTAAATATCAAAGTAGGTATTAAATTTTCTGTTTCCGCACCTTTTTTTGAACAAATTAGTACAAAAAGCAACCATATTGCACCAATGATACATGTACACACAGCAATTACAATTTTTATCACCTTTACATTTTCTACGATAAAGTTATCATTTTTTGTAAAATTATTCTTATATGTTGCACTGTTAAATTTCATAAAAATACGAACCATAAAGAACAAAAAACTCACACTTATTATTCCTATTATTACATCAATCACGCTAATCCCTCCTAATAAACAGAACAAGAAATTTTTTCACGTAATTATCTGTTCTATTACAAAAACTTTATATATAGCACTTGGAATATCATCTTAGATAAGATATCGCAATAATAAATACTAAAACAATGAACAAAAACAGCCAACTATTTACCAGTTTTCGTATTATAACCTCCAATAAAAATCGTGTTTTAGAAATTTTCCGCATTTTCCCTTTTCCATTTATCAAAAGCGGAACCCTGTAGAGATAGTATTCTTCATCTTCCTTTTGAAAAATATTCTCCTCATAATTTATTAGTTTTCCACCTTTTGTGTTTTCTGCATATAAATATCCAATTTGAAGGACATGTTCACCTTCTATAGAAAATACAATTTTATCATTTTCTATTTTGCAATTTTTTTTATAATCAATCACACAAAATGGAGCTCCTGCATGCTTCTTACTACTTATGTTACTAATAATACTTATCTTACCCATAGCCTTCTCCCTGAATATCATTTACTCTTTATTTTCATCAGTTTCATTCATCATTTTTTCTGCATAATCAGACACATTATCACTTATATCTTCACCAGCATTTTGAACCGGATTTTCTAGTTGCGAGAAAATCAAACTCGGAACAGCGGCAAAACTCTCACTTCCAATGGATTTAAACCAAGTCTTAACACTTAAACTAGATAATTTCCATGTCCCATTATGTATCTTAGTATCCACTTGTTTATATAGTGATGTCCAACTGTTTCTTCCTGTTATACACAGCTTATCAGTTATAGGTTTTCCAAGTTTATTTAACACCTTTTCTCCTATAACATCCGTCACCTTGCCAAAAAGTGCTCCTATTCCTGCGCTAACACCAGTATCAACAGCCAATCCAACAACATTGCCTCCTGTAACCTCAGTTGTACCATCAGCCATATCCCACACTTCCTATTCTGTCAAGCCCAAATCTATTGATTTTACTGGCTTTGACGTATTTTATTTACCTCTAAAACAGAGCCGATGATGATGAATATCGTAGTATCTTGTACCGAATAGCTTAAATTTGGGTATCACTTTAAAAGCATCCATTCTGTTTGCTTTATAAAGGCTATTTTCCCTCTGCTAAACTATGATGATGAACCTTCCGTGTCTAAGGGGATCGTGTCCCAACTTCCTTCGTCCCATCTATCCATACACCGAGTGCCAGCCAAGCTCCTAGACGGGGTCGTGCCCCACGGAAAAAACCGATGCCGGCTACAGACCTTGTTTTTATTTGATTAGTTACCGACCTGCCTTCGCTCATAACGGTACTGATTAATTCAGTGGACGCGATACCGCTTTTACTCAGTTGGTCTTGATACGGATGCAGTTCTGTCTCAAACTCCATCATTTACGGGTTTCCTATCCAGAACCCTGCTCAGCCTCTGGTCTGCCAGAAGCTCGGTAAGGCTCTGGAATTGTATTGCTTCTCATGTCTGCATAAATATCCTCTGGGAGATAAGGCATTCCATAGTTTCCATCTTTTACAAGGTTGGCAATTATTTTAGGATCTTTTCTGTCATCCTTGAGCTGGCTGTTATCTTCAATCTCTTTGCTCTGCTTTACAGCATATGGATTTACCTGAACAACGCTGATTCCATTTGAAACCATACATGCAGCGATTGCAAACCAGTAGTGACCTGTTGGTTCAAGACCCAGCACTATCTGTTTTTTATCATTCTTTGCTGCAAGTTTCAGCACCCATGCCTTTGCACTGGCAAAGCCTTCGGATGAATTACTGAATTCAAAAGCTCCTTTGCTGAGTTCTCTTCCTCTGGTGTCAATTGCTCTGATATAATGAGTTTCACTGCCTATATCGCATCCAACGATAAGCATCTCTTCAGAGATGAAAGAGAGTTTGTCATTCTTCTCAAATTTGCCTTTTGTTTCCAGCTCACGCCATGTTGAAGCCTTAAGTTCCTGTTCAATCACCTGTACTTTCTTTTTAATTTCATCCTGTGATAAAACATTTATCACTGATTTCTTTGATAATGCTTGTACTTTTGCCTTTTTTGCTTTAATATTCATTTTAGATACCTCTTGTGTTTTTAGATTTCTTACCAACCGGCCAAGTCAGTAATAATCTAAATTTACTTGAGGTATTCTTTTTGGTCAATCCCTTTTACTCTTTAAAGTATACAGGAAGCTTCCATACCTTTTCTCCAAGAATTTATTTAATGTTTAAATATCTAAACCTGTTTGCATTTTTATCTATCATCCTTATTTTCATAAAAGGCTTTTTCACACCTTTCTTATAAATCATCCCACATTCACTATTGGGACTGCCTTCGAGAGTGATTTTGTCTATTTCTGAAAAAGCGATTACTTTTTCTTTTCCAAACAGCCATTTATATCTGATTTTTCTGTTTTCTATAGTATATTTGTATGTACATGTATGTATAGCTGATATGACAGAAAAAACTAGGCATACTACCCAAAACAGATATAAATCTGGTCTGTTATCTGCAACTACAATTGTCATGATTAGGAATCCTAAAAACACCAATACTGTTACTATGGATACCCCTTTATAGAAGTTTGGTCGATAAATCACAAATTGTTCTGTATTATTTATATCTTCGGGTGGTGTTAAGTTATAGAGTTTCATCATATCCTTTTCAAACCAATCTTTGAATTTAATAGAATGTTTACTTAATAACGTAAGTCCTATTCCGTACGCCGCAAAAATGGATAGCACAATAATCATTATTACAAATCCAGTGAATGCTCTGGGCTCATTAATATTGGATGGTACAAAGAAAGCAATTAATAGCAAAATTGCAATCAAGCTTAAAGTACATCCATAAATAATACGCCCCATGAAAGTTCCTATTTCTGTTTCTTTCTTTTTCTTCTTTTTTGTATCTTCTTTATATAATTTATTACTCATCTTATACCCCTTTTAAAACAAGCTCATTATGCATACAATTCCTATTACCAGGAAAATTGAGCCAAATCCATAACCGAACAATTTTGCTTTCTTTTCCACAGAACCATTGGGGAACTCTTTATCATCAATGTGGATATAAATAGTTTTCTGGAAATTTAGATTATCAGCTATTTTGGTTACTATGGTTTCTTTTGGGGAATCATCGTATTTAAAGCAGACTTTTGACCCTTTTGGATATTTTGCAATTACCTGTTTTATAGTTTTTTCTGTACCAATGCAGTTAGATTTTCCTTTTATCAACTCTCCATCTAACTCAAAAGATACAATGATGCGAGGTAAGCAAGGTCTGAGTTCACCGTCGTCCCACGTTTCTGTCCTGACTTTTTCTACAATACTTTCTGCATCTTTCCATGTTGAGTAGTCTGTTGGCTTAAATAATTTGAATGTTCCAATAATTATGAATAAGCCTATGCTTATCATTACTAGACCACCTAATATCATTTTAAGTTACCTCCATGTTTCTATATGCTATATCTTCTTTATATGAGATACGAAATTTTTATGTAATATTTATCAAGCAGACATTTCACCCAAAAATCATTTATAAAGAATACCTGTATAATTGTTCAACACATCATCTGGTTGTATGACATTCGATACCATCGAAATCTCCAGTTTGTAGATAGTATTTAAATCGCCAACTGCTCCTTCAACCGGAGTATATCTGTCAATATAAACATTTGTCTTCTTTTTTGTCGTAATAGCCAATGCCACATAGTCATCCGTAGTAACCAGTTTATAATAAACATCTTCATCTTGAAAACTCTCACGTGCTCTGCTCACTATATTAGCAAAATTATAACGCTCGGATTCCTCTCCTAATGGTTCTTCTCCACCATCAATTGCAGTCTGAAGTTCTTCAAGTACCTTCACTGTTCTGTCGTCATTTTTTCTGTTGTCAGCAATTGACTGAATAGTGGTTCCCAGACAGATTACTAGAATGATAACAGCCATAATAGCTAATGCTGAAACAGCTCCGATTACGATTTCTCGTTTCTTTTTCTTCTTTTCCATCTCCGTTAACTGTGTAGCTGCAAACTGCCGCGAAAAAGTATCAGCATGCTCATTTCCATAGGCAATAAATGCCTCTTCTGTATTATATCCTGGATACATCTGGTAGATCTGGTTTTCTGAACAAAACTTCTCCATCCGCCAATAAAATGGAATATACCATGAGGTATATTTTCTACGTCGAACAAAAAATATAAGCAGCCCTATTACAATTATAGAAAAATATCCTGTCATAAGAATTGCGTCTTCCAATCCTTGTATACGAGAGGCTTCTTTCTCCGGTATAACTGCGATGATACTGTAATCTCCACTATCTTCATCCTTAGACCAGTAAGTGTTAAGACGTCCTCCGTAAGACCATCCAGTGGGATCTACCCCAAGATCAGTCAATGAATAGACAACGTGCTTTCCTTTATTCGGATCCTTAACAGATAATGTAAGTCCATCCTCCTGAACTACACCTGTCACAGTCATAGTTCCTTTTAATTGCTGGCCTGTTGCAGCTTTAATCGCATCAAATCCAAGACCAAACCCAAAAAACCATACACATGTAAGAACAAAATTAAGAACAATAAAACGAATCAAGCTTGCCCAAAGATTGTATCTCAAAGATTTTTCTAACTGTTCCTTTTCTGAAGAAGGGATGCCTGGCATGGTAATATACCAGGAAGCAATCATTTCTCGTCTTGTTTCATTTTCATTTGCGCGTTCGATATTAGTAGCATCTCGTACAGTTGTTGCCACCCCCATAAGCACACTCCTTTCACATATTTTAACTATTCATACTTAACCTCTTGATGCCATTATACAAAACAATGGTCACACGAAGATAGCTTTGTGAAAACTGCATATTGAAAGCGCCGAAAATTGCATATTTTCCCTCCGTATCTCTATTTTATGGCAATACTAACTTTATCTAACCAATTCTCGGTTAAATCAGTGAAATCCCCTAAACATTTCCTCATCTATATAACAGCCAGCCTTGTCATACTCCGTGAGATTTATGGCACAGTCAAACGAGCCTATCATGCCCTCTATCGGCTGTATAAATCCATTCCAACCCTCGCCCTTCATGCCCTGTCGCAGCCTCTTCCAATCTGTAAACATACGCACCGCAGGACGACCATGTTTACCCTCAATCGTAGCCATTGCAATGGTCGTATCCTTCTCAATTACCACCTTGCCATTTTCGTCGGGACTTGGCATATCGTTGTCTGCCTTCATTGGAATTAAAAACTTTGCTTTCACAAGCTCTCTCGACATGAAAGAAAAATATAGCTTATAGATCAGCTCCTTATCCGGTGTATCTGGGTGTCCAAGCTCCGCTATCAGTAAAATCCATCTCTCCAGATCCGGATTCATAACCGGTCTGTTTATCTCTGGAAGATTGCTAAAATCCGGCTTTTCGACTATCTTCTCTGCCGATATCGAGGTATTACTATTGACCACACGCACTCCGCAGGCTCCATTCATATAAAAAATGCTTCCAAAAAAGTCGCTTATCGCATTGCTCTGATCGTTTTTTATCTCTCTTATTTCGTATTTTTCAGCTGGGAATGTTGCTCCTATCACATCCTTATAGGGTCTTGTGAGTATCCATATATCCGGTGGTGTACACATATAAGTACCATCTTTCTGATCAACCGTTTCTGAAAACATGGCTGGTTCACCGGTTATTTTGCTGTATACACAATATATCTGTGATACAGAGAGCATTTTTGTCACAATTGCCTCTGCAAGCTTTGCTATCTTCTGCATATCCTTCGCTCTATCTGCATCAGTAGCTGTCGGCAGTACCTTGCATCTATACCAGCTATACAGTCGCCACATTTCTGCACCGTCCGTGATGCTCATACGGTCAAGCTCGTCCTGTGTCAGCTCGATCTGTCTGTGAAAGACCATCTGATTACCCAACGCCTTCACATATGCATCATGAACATCGGATACGCTTGCCTGTCTCGAATAAAGCACAGTACCACATCGAAACGGAAAATCTGCCGCGCACTCCAGCTTTAATCCCACATGACAATCCTTGGCCTCATCTGCCCTTTTCCCGGGTTCAAGCTCTATTCCAAGCACTGTCGTCAGTAATATTTCCCCCTCCTCGTCATCCGAGAAGTTGCTTACGTAGACTGCTGCCCCCACTCTCACAGTTCCCTTCACATAGCCCACGACCACAATATCCTTTGTGTTCAAGAGAGCAAACCTGTCCTCGACTCCAAGCACAAAGCTTGCCGGCTCATCATTCTCCTTCTTTTTAAACGCATCAAAAATTCCCATAACTTGATTTCCTCCTCTATTCTCTTTTTGTTTTCATAACATTTCCATTTTCGTGAACCATCTTGAAAACTAATAATACTTCCTATTTTCAGGATGTTCTGATACGATTCTGGACAAACAAAAGTAATATATCCTTCTGCTGATTGATTTTTGTAAATATTATCCACGCCTATATATGTATGTAATCCTGTTGTCAAATAGAGACCGCCACTATGAGCTGGTCGACATCCACTCCATAAAAAATCTTTTCCCGTCACTGTAATTTTAGCTTTAATATCTGGTATTTCTAACTGATTCATTTATCATCCTCATTCCCAATAAGAATTCACTAAATCCCACGCTTCATCCTTTGGTGTGTGATTTACCAAATAATTAATCATATATTGTTCCGTTTCATCGTTATGATAGAGCAATAATATTTTTATAGCACTTTCCAATGGTAATCTTGGGAGATAGTCATCCTCGTTATCCATAACTAATTTTGCGATGGTATGCCCACCCTCTGATCGTAAATCATATAAATATGCCATCAGACGACTTAATTTGAAAACATTATCCTCATTTCGTATTGAAATAAGTTTTTTAGCATATTCAACCACATCCCCTTGAATATCTATTTCTGCAGTAATGATAGCTGCTAAACTATGTATCGTAGGATAGCATGTCAAATATCTATCAGAAAATTTTCTACCAGTTATATTATAAACAGAGATAGGAAATTTTTTCTCTTTAAATCCTTTCAACGGCTGATAATCTTTTAATTTAGTACCTTTTTCAACCTCAACTTCTATTCCAGCAAATCCAACTTTACTAATCAATGTATTTCCTTCATTATATTTTGTACCATCTGCCCATCTAAAACTATCAGGAGAAATAATGGTAAGACAACTGAGAGATTTGCCTAACACTGAGGCTGCACATGCCTTGTGATGACCATCTAATAATGCACATACAAATCCCTCCTCATAATATGCAAGTCCTCTTGGCGGATTTTTACTTGTCTGAAATTTCTGTACATATTCATCCACTCTTTCTTCCTTGATTAATTCTGCCTTCTGCGTAGGATAAATATAAGCCGGAAATCCACCTGCTACACTATATAAATGAGAATCATAGTACTCACTGCATGTAGCTTCATTCGGTGTTAACTCATTGGGAACAGAATAGAAAAAATTACCTTGTCCATCTGTTGGAAATAGTTTTGCATCAGCCAAAACATAATAGCCACTAGTTAACATCCCAAGTAATGGCTTAATTTTCTCAAATGATTTACTAATTCCTTGATAATCAGAATTCATCACTTCTCTAACTCTTTTCAATTCAGGTGAATCTATATTTTCTATTCCATATCCTGTTGCTAACATTCCTGAACAAGTAGGACAAATTGGATATTTCGCCTGTATAATTGGCTTACCGTTCAACAACAATTGAGAATAGAAATCATATTCATCATCTTCTTCACTAATTCGATGTGTAAATGAACCTTTACCATTAATCACATGAAATATGACAGCTTCATTGCACCACCCAATATTAGATACATCTATATTCTGTATCATTTCTACTCTTGTTCGATTTAATATCATTTTTAGTCCTCCATCACAACATTTTTACTACAGATAATTCTCTACAAATCGAGGCATCATCAGAATGTGTGAGCAGATAGCAGCCCCTGACAACACACTTATCCTTTATTCTGCTTTCCACGCCAATTAATATGTGTAATATTCTTTCCTTCTATAATCAAACGCCAATTTGCCATATTCATAGAAAAATAAATTGCAATTATAAAAACTAAAGTAAATATCAAAGTAGGTATTAAATTTTCTGTTTCCGCACCTTTTTTTGAACAAATTAGTACAAAAAGCAACCATATTGCACCAATGATACATGTACACACAGCAATTACAATTTTTATCACCTTTACATTTTCTACGATAAAGTTATCATTTTTTGTAAAATTATTCTTATATGTTGCACTGTTAAATTTCATAAAAATACGAACCATAAAGAACAAAAAACTCACACTTATTATTCCTATTATTACATCAATCACGCTAATCCCTCTTTCTTTTTTAGGTACTCTTTCTGTGATGTTGCTTCTTCTTTTAAAACGGATGCATATTTTACCTTAGAATTCTTCATAACTTCCTCCCATTTTTACTTTGTTTCGCAATACTCTTTTGCGTATTTAGCACATCTTTCTGCAGTCGTTCTACATTCTCATATGCTAAGCCAAATTTAAACAGTTTCTTCCCTGATTTATCATAAAAAGTGGTTATATGGTCAGAACTCGTAACCGGTGTAATATCGTTTAAATATCCAACTATAGTTTCTTCATACTCCGCTTTAGTTGTTTTAATATCAGACATGTGGTATTCGAATTTCTTGAATAATGTACGATAAATGATTTTCCCTTTATAAATGTCAACTTTTTTAACTGCAGCTGCTATTCCACAAATACCAAAAATAAGGAAAATGATTGGAAATATCAAAGTTCCTAAAAACACCGGGAATTCCGTTTCTCTTTCTGTTTTGTAAAAGAATATCTGTAATGCCATAATCATAATGCTTGGAATGAGCATTAACAAACTGATTATTAAATTGAAGATTTTCTGTACTTTTTTCATTTTTATGCTGTATCTTAGTTTATTTTCCTGATTCATTTAATTACCTAATGTTCCTCTTAGCATAATCTTCCTTATAAGTCTTCACATACACCACTTCTCCATTCAACAACTTGTTAGCAATTCATAATACCCACATTATCCCTCAAATACGCTTCTTGCGGATTCTCAGGATTATACAGAACAACAGCTTTACCACCAATGAATGTATTTGGCATTCTCGGTGTTTTTCTTTGTCCTATAGGTAAAAAACCTATTCTAATAACAGTGCTTTTTAGTTTTATACTTTCTTTGATTTGATATTTTTGATTTTTAACTTCATATTCCACAGTAATCACGGTTAGGCCCTCGGAACCTTTACCTTGAATATTCATTACAGTTCCATCAGTTTCAGCCGTGCATCTCTTCTTATGTATCCACATAATTTACACCTCACTCTCGAAAAGAAAAATCACTCTACGGCAACACGGAGCTGTAGATTATCATCTGTACCACTTACAATATAACGTGTTTCTTCACCATAGACTTCTGTAACCACGTCAGATACAAATTCAGCATCACCGTTATAATTGCATTGTATCACCGTTATGAGATAAAATGTCTCGTCTGCCTTATACTTGTACCCATAGAATTCACCATTGCTCCCAAAACCACATTCTGAAATTTCTATGTAGTAAAACTCATTATCGGCTTGCTTGTAAACATATCTTTTATTACCCTCTCTTCCTAATATTCCTATATCCTGATCAACTCCCATATAAGTATCATCACTGTTTATAACATTATTAGTTTTAAGAAAAGCTAAAATATCATCATCTTTCGAACTATCCTCAGTCACATCTTGAGTGGTGTCATCCTCACTTATTTTTACACTTGCGCACCCCACACATCACATGACCATCAATATCATCAAACATAAAAATAAATTTCTTTTCATAATCTTACACCCCTCTCCCTTTAACGCTTTTTGGCGAGAAGTCCCCCCGCCTCCATAGGTGGTGGGATAAATGCCTTCCTATTTGAGTATTTTCACGTTCAATTGTAAAACTTGCAGAAAACAAATCCTTTGAAACTTGTATTACATCAAGTATCATAAATTCTCCTCTCTGTCCTAAGAAATAAGCAGAATTACCAAAAGTACAAACAGACAAATCGCTTCGCACAAAACAGCCGTCGCATACAGTAACCGGTTTGCGCGCTTAATATCTTCTGTCTCCACCGCTCTTTCTGCATCCCCGATATAAGGCTTTTCCACGATTTTTCCAAAATAGCTTGCATTTCCCGCAAGCCTGATCCCAAGGGCTCCTGCACACACTGCTTCCGTCTGTGCCGAATTGGGGCTCGCATGTTTGCAGCGGTCTCTCTTAAAAATATACCATGCCCGCTTTCCGTCAAACTCTTTTCCACATAAAAAACAGGAAACCACCATGAGCAGTGCGCTGATCCTCGCCGGGATGTAGTTTACGATATCATCCAGTTTTGCCGCAGTTCTGCCAAAATACAGATATCTGTCATTCTTATATCCTACCATGGAATCCATGGTATTGACAGCTTTGTAGAAAAATCCAAGGATCGGACCGCCGATCGCTGTGAAAATCATCGGTGCGATCACGCCATCCGAAGTATTCTCTGCCACAGTCTCGATCGCAGCCTTTGCAACGCCTGTCTCATCCAGACATTCCGTGTCTCTGCCAACGATCATGGATACCGCTTTCCGTGACGCCGCAATTTCCCCTTTTTTCAGTTCCTGATAGACTTTCATACTCTCCACCTTCAGGCATTTCGTGGCAAGGATCTGGTAGGTCATAATGCTCTCGATCACAGCACCAAGATAAGGATGCAGTCTGTATGCGCCAAGTAAAAGCACAGCTGTCACAAACACCGTACTGCTCAAAACTGCAAGTACAAGCAGCATTCCCCTCCTTTGTTCCTGCTCCGGTGTGGTATGTTTTTCTTCTGTTTTGCTGCCGAGAAGTCTCTTTTCCAGAAAACTGATCCAGTTTCCAATCAGACGGATCGGATGCGGCAGCCAGTAAGGATCTCCAAGCAGCAGATCCATGAGAAATCCCGCCAGCATGGAAGCAATATGATAAATCATGATTTAATTTCCTTTCTTATCTATTGTAAATGTTCACTTTTTGAGTCCTCACATCCTATCTTAGTCAGACTTGTTATCTTCCAACTGCCCTGGATCCATTCCAGCACAGTTTCATATCCTTCCCCGTTTTTCACCTGAAAATCAAAATATTCCCCTCCGGTAAGACTGCTTAACACCGCCATGATCGTACCGCCATGCACTACGGTCACGACCGGGATTTCTGTTCCACGATCACATTTCAGATATTGCGAATCTGTGTCGGTTTGTATTCCGGTGTTCTTTTCTGATCTTTTTAAAATATCAGACATCATTCGGTCAAAACCTTCCATGGAACGCCGGATAAACTGCTCTCTTGACTCTCCGCCGGGAAATGGCAATGTTCCATTGCTGTCGATCCACTTCTGATAACAGGGATCGTCCTTTAATTCCTCATAATTTTTCCCCTCAAACTGCCCGAAATCCATCTCCTTCCATTCCGGGATCAGGATTGGCTTCCTCTCAAAAAGCAGTTCCGCTGTCTGAACGCAGCGTTTCATCGGAGATGTATACAAAAATTCCGGTGGGCTGGAAAAATATTCCTTCTTTTTTTCCTGCAAAAGACGGATTCCTGTTTCAGACAACGGTTCGTCTGTTTTTCCAAGATAACGGTGTTCTCCGTTCGCCTGTGTCATGCCATGTCTGATCCATGTGATTTTTACTTTTATTTTATCTTCTGTCCTATTCCACATATGATGCGCTCCACTGTCTCCGCTTCCTCTGCAAGCCGGATCAATAATCTGCCGACACGTTCCCTGTATTCCCGCTCCTGCTTCTCCATCGGTACAATGCCGTTGCCGATCTCGTCGCAGATAAAGATACAATCCGGGTGTTCCTTATAATATTGCAGCACGATCTCTTCCGCCGGTTTTCCCTCCTGTAAAAGCTGTTTCACCCAGAGATGCAGATCATTTACAACAGGCACCTCCTGCCCTTTCAGCTTTTCCTGCACATAGGCAAGCTTGCCCTGCGCATATCCTCCGATATATAATTGCATGCTTTTTCTCCCCTTCTGCCGAATACTATTTTAAAAGTTACAGGAAATATCCGGTCACCGCAACCGCAGCTGCCGCAGCCGCCTCACAGACTGTCACAAAAAATCCGGCAGTGTCACCTGTGATACCACCAAGCTCTTTGTAACTTTTCTTTTTAAAATAAAAGAAACTGAGCAGCACCGCCCCGATTGCCGCGGCTCCATACCATCCGGATACGAGCAGCATAAGTACCACACAAAGCACTGTCTGAAAATATAAGGCTGCTTTTACCATGACTTTCTGTGCACTGGAAGCAAAGGTATACAAAAGCCCCTCTTTTTTTGCCGGCTGCAATGTCATAACTGCAATCCCACTAAAGCATCTCGCCAGAAAAAATACGGCTGCAAGCGCAGACACTGCCTTTTGGGTATGTATTTCTGAAATTGCTGCGATATCGATCATATAATAAAGAGCCAGCATGATCGCCGCAAACGCACCGATATGGGAATCTTTTAAAATCTCCAGCTTTTTTTCCCGGCTCTGGTACGAATGAAATGCGTCCATCGTGTCCATGTACCCATCCACATGAAATCCACCGGAGATCATTAACGGAATTGCCGCACCGATCAGTGCATAGCAGACATTTCCTACCGCAAATTTCTCACATAACACCGCCCATCCGAAAAAAAACAGTCCGATCACCCCACCGATCCACGGAAAAAAGCACATCATATACTCCATGTCCTCTTCCTTCCACTCGAACTGCGGCACAGGGATTTTAGAATAAATGGAAAATGCGATCGCCATCGCTTTTAATAATTTCATAACTTCATCCTTTCAGCTCCACCGGAATTCCAACCACGACCTCTGCCACCCGGTCTGCCAGATGCGCAAGTGCTGCATTGATCCTGCCAAGTGCTCTCAAATACTCCATTGTTCCGGCGTCATAGATTACACCATCCTCAAATACATTGTTCGTGACGATCACAAGGTTGTCGAGTTTCTGTGAAAGAGTCTGTATCTCAGATACAATTTTTTCAACTACTTCCTCCTCGGATTTCATGCCGTCTTTCGTGAACATTTCGTTTGCTGTGAGATTTGACATACACTCAAGCAGTGCCGATTTCTTTTCTGAGCTGCACTGCCCTTTCCTCTCTGCTTCCTGCCGGTATTGCGCCTGCCCTGATTCTCCAGCACATACAAACTGGATTTTTCCTACATTCATCGGGCTTTCGATCGTAAGAAACCCTTTTCCTGCCCGCAGTTTCCGATGCCGCTCTACTTTTTTTTCGCCCTCTGCATCATAAATCTGCATGGTTGCAATATAATATCTGATTCCTTCGCAGGAATACAGCAGGCTTTCTGCATATGCAGATTTTCCGCTGCCGCTTCCCCCTGTCACCAATGTGATCATCCTGATAACTGCACCTTTCTGTCACATGTAAAAAATATGTTCACACTGACTTTATCAAAACCTGTGATACTCCTCAATTTTAAAATCGCCAAAAGTAGCCCCTGTCTCATATAAACTCATGGCAATATCTAACAGGGAAAACATCATGACTGCCCCCGTTCCCTCTCCTAATGCAAGTCCTGCATCCAGAACCGGAGAAAGCCCCAGCTCCCGCATCAAAAGTTCCGAAGCCGGTTCCTTTCCTTTGTGGGAGGGAATGATAAATTCTTTTGTTCCCGGACAAAGCCGCTCTGCTGTAAGCGCTGCCACCGCACTGATGACACCGTCTGCCACGATCGGCATATGGTATTTTGCACCACCTAAAAACACACCGCAAAGCCCTGCGATATCCAGCCCGCCGACCGAGCATAAAATACGCATCGGCTCAGTCTCTCTCAACTGATATTTTTCCAGTGCCGCTGCGATCACCTGTCTTTTTCTGACAAGCCCTTCATCACTTAATCCGGCGCCCCGCCCTGCCACGATCTCTGGCGGAACGGAAAGCAGAGCTGCTGCCATCGCTGCACTTGTCGTCGTATTGCCAATTCCCATCTCTCCGGTACCAAGCAGCGTATATCCAGCTTCTTTGCACTCTTTTACAAGTTCCATCCCAACCCGGACCGCCTGCATGGCTTCTCTCTCTGACATCGCAGGTTTTAACAGAAAATCATTTGTACCTTTTTTTACTTTTCTGCTGATGACTCCCGGAAAAATCCGGTCGGTGTTCACACCGATATCCACCGGAAAAATCTCTGCGCCAACAACTTTCGCCATTTTGCAGACCGAAGTATTTCTTTTTCCGAGATTCTCTGTCACCGCTGCCGTGATCTCCTGTCCGGACTGGCTGATGCCTTCCGCCACAACGCCATTATCTGCGCACATGACGATCACTGCTTTTTTCGCAATATCAATCTCTGGCGACCCAAGAATTGCCCCGATCCTTGCGAGAAGTCCCTCAAACTCCCCCAGACCATCCAGCGGTTTTGCCAAACGATCCCAGTTTGCTTTGATTTCCTGCCCGATTTTTTTATCCGGTTCCTCTATTATAAATTCCATTATTTTTCCTCTTTATGCACTGCGCATTTTCGTTACTGTTCACTCGTACCTCGTTCCAGTAACAACATTTCTGTTTTAAATCGCAGCTTCCCGCAGCATCGCATACACTGCTTCCATATCCATGGATTTCCGCACACCGTCTGCAAGTTTATCATACTGCATCTGCTTAAACTGCCCGTAACTTATCATCTGTCCGGTATCCAGCACCACACCCTTCCGGGCAGCCAGGATACCAACCAGTGTCTCTGCCAGCGTCCCCTCGTCAAAGATGCCGTGAACATAGGTTCCATATACGTTACCGGAAAAGATTCCGTCGTATTTTACACTGCCATCTGCTTCGTTTTGTATTCTGCATACATAGCCTTTTTCGTCACTTCTGCTTTCCGGCTGTCTGACATTCTCACTGTCTGCGATACTTCCACCGTATCCGGTACTGCCCATGTGGATCTCGTATCCGCGCACGCTCTTTCCGGAAAGTCCGGAGAGTGCTCCGGAAATTTCTCCAAAAGTTCCCGTTACCTGTGTTCTTGTTTTTTCCTGCTTCAGCTCCGTCGCAGCCGGAAGCAGTCCCATGCCCTTCATGCTTCCACCGCTTTCCACCTGATATGGATCACAGATCGTCTCACCCAGCATCTGATATCCGCCACAGATCCCAAAAACAATGGTATCCTGCGCTTTCTTTTTGATCAGCGCCTCCAGACCATTTTCCCGCATCCATTTCAGATCGGCCATTGTATTTTTACTGCCCGGAAGCACGATCATGTCCGGGTGGTGTAAGTCTCTCACACTGTCCACATAGCGCACGGAAACCTGCCCGATCTGCTCTAAGACAGACAGATCCGTAAAATTGGAAATTCTTGGATAACGTATGACTGCAATATCGATCAGGCCTTCCTCCTTGCGGTCAAATCTGCTGCTTAAGCTGTCCTCATCATCAATGGATAGCTCCATATAAGGCACAACGCCCACGACCGGCACATGTCCCCGCTCCTCCAGCATCACAACGCCCGGATCTAATATAGTTTTATCCCCGCGGAATTTATTGATGATGAGCCCTTTTACACGTTCCTTTTCCGTTTTTTCGAGCAGCATCAGTGTTCCGAGAAGCTGTGCAAACACGCCGCCCCGGTCAATGTCTCCCACAAGAAGCACCGGTGCATCCAGAAGCTCTGCCAATCCCATATTGACAATGTCATTTTCCCTCAGATTGATCTCTGCCGGACTTCCTGCGCCTTCGATCACGATAATATCGTTGTCTTTTTCTAACTCCCGGAATGCCTTTTTGATTTCCGGGATCAACTGTTTTTTATACGCAAAATAATCTCTTGCACTCATATTACCAAGCACTTCACCATTCACGATCACCTGTGAGCCGACATGTGTGGTCGGTTTTAACAGGATCGGATTCATTGCAGCTACCGGCTCCACTCCGGCTGCCTCCGCCTGCATCACCTGTGCGCGTCCCATCTCAAGCCCTTCCTTTGTGATAAAAGAATTCAGTGCCATATTCTGGGATTTAAACGGTGCCACCCGGTATCCGTCTTGTTTGAAAATCCTGCAGAGTCCTGCCACGATCAGGCTCTTTCCTGCGTTTGACATCGTGCCCTGCACCATGATCACTTTTGCCATAATTCTATCTCCATTCCACAGTCTTCTGCCTCCTGCAAAAGCTGTCTGTTCAGCCTGTTCTGTGATCCAAATACCGTCTGGCAGCAGATCACCTTTCTGCATGCGCACATCACCTGTTTTGCCGCCTCATAATGTTGCCTCTCAAAGTCCTGATACGCCTCCGCAGCGATCACCTGCACCGCAAGCGCTTCTGCCGCCGGATAATCAATATCATTTTTTCCTAAGATCCCCACTGCAAATGGAATCCCGTTTCTCTGAAGCTGCCGGAACAGAAAACTTCCCGTACCATTTCCGGCGATCACAAATACCTCCGGTATGCCCCCGCATTTTTTCAGTTCCACGCAACCGCTTTTCTCCTGAAACGTTCCGTCCGTGATCTCATAAAGCTGATCGACAAATCCATCGGTAAAGACTTCCTCCGGCGTGCCGTAATGCTCAATGTTTTCCCCTTTGACGCATACAATTTTGTCCGACACACGCTCTGCAAGATCAAGTTCATGCAGCGACATGAGAACACCAATTTTTTTCTTCCGTGTCATCTCCTGCAGCATGGATAAAAATTCGAGTTTGTACTTTACATCCAGATAAGATGTCGGCTCATCCAGGATCAGAATCTCCGGCTCCTGACACAGCGCCTTTGCAAGCAGTACACGCTGTTTCTGCCCATCACTCAGACTCATAAAATTGCGTTCTTTTAACGGTGAGATGCGGATCTGTTCCATGCACTGCGCCACCACCGCCTCATCTTTTGGTGTCAGGATGCCAAGTCCTCCGGTATACGGATATCTCCCCATCGCCACAACGTCTGCCACTGTCATCAGCTCCGGTGTGATGCGCTCTGTGAAAACAATGGACATTTTCTTCGCCAGTTCTTTTTCCGGCAGTTCACACAGCCTGGTGTTTTCCACATAAACGCTGCCGCAGATCTCCTGCAGCTGCTTTGCGATAGTCTTTAAAATAGTGGATTTTCCTGCCCCGTTTGGTCCGATCAATGTTACGATCTCTCCCATTTTCAGAGATATCCCTATCTCCTTTATCAGTTCTTTTCCGTGATATCCAACGGACAGTCCGTCCGTGTGCAAAAGTTCCCGTTCTTCCATTCCGTTCCTCATTTTCCATTGTCAAGATATTTCATTACCTACCGAATGCCTGGATGCATGCTTCTCACAATTTCAATTTTTCTTCCTTAATACCGCTCCTGTCGCTGCTTCAACATGACAGCGATCATTACCGGTGCGCCAAAAATCGCCGTCACGGTACTGATACTCATCTCCGTTGGTGCAAACACCATCCGCGCAAGAAGATCACAGAACATGCAGAATACTGCCCCACCTAAAAAACATGCCGGTATCATGATGATCGGTTTTGCCGTCCGGAATAACCGCTTTACCATCTGCGGCACCGCGATCCCGACAAACGACACCGGTCCTGCAAACGCTGTTACCACTGCGGATAAGATGCTCGATAAGATCACGAGCAATACGCGAAACATTTTGATATTGACACCCATATTTTTTGCGTAAGTCTCTCCTAACTGGTACGCTTCCATCGGTTTTGACAAAAAGAATGTCAAAATGCCGGTAACGGCTACAACAAACACGATCGTTTTCACATTCTCCCATGTGATGCCGGAAAAGCTTCCCATCGACCAGTTATGAAGATTCACAATGTCAGAATCCTCTGCAAATGTCACAAGAAAATCTGTGACTGCAGAACAGATATAGCCGATCATCACTCCGATCAGCACTAAAAATGACATATTCTGAACTCTCGGTGACATCAGAAGCACGCAAAACATCGACAGCATAGATCCTGCGAACGCCGCCACGATCAGATCCACAGAAGATAGTGTTCTGGAATATCTTAAGAACACGATCATCACGACCGCCACAAATAATTTTGCCCCGGAAGAAATACCAAGGACAAACGGTCCTGCGATCGGATTGTGAAAAAAAGTCTGCAGCAGATACCCGGACAACGCCAGCGCACCGCCGAGCAGGATTGCCGCAAATGTTCTCGGGATACGGATCTGAAAGAGAATGGCTGCATAAAGTTCATCCTGTTCCCCTCTGAACTGTCTCCAGATATCTGAGAGCGGAATCTGCACACTTCCGGCACATACACTGATGATAAAAAAGAGTACTGATAATGTGATCAGAATGACAAAACAGACCGTATATCTTATTTTTCTATTTGAGCTTATACATGTAGGTAAGTTCATCCGTATCCTCCGAGTTCAGCATCTCATGAAAATCATGGATAATGCTTCCGGTATCCATGGTATCCTGATAAAGGTTTTTCCCGATACACCATACATTTCCATTCTGGACTGCTTTAAAATCTGCAAAAAGACTGTTTTTCGCCAGCAGATCATCAATGGAAGCAAGATTGCCGTCGATCGTGCTGTTATAGACAAGATAGTCCGCATCTTTTGCCTGCGCATAAAATTCTTCCATCTGCATATTGACACTGGAAGCTGCGTTATCTTCCCCTTTTAAATTCCGGAACACATACTCCCCACCGGCAATGTCTATCATTTTCGGAACATAGTCATTGCTCTTTCGCACACTGACCGTTCCTGCTGTTGTAACATAAAAAAATGCGACTGTCTTTCCGGTCGTTTCCACATCGGAAAGTTCCTGTACATACTGTTTCTGTTCCTCAAATGCTCTCACCGCCGCATCCTCATTTCCGGTCAGCACTCCATAAAGCTTTACCCACTCGGTCCTGCCGAGCGGATCAGACTCATAGCTGGAATGATCGACTAAAACCGGAATGCCAAACGATTCCAGATTCTCCTTTACCTCCGGTGAATGTCCGATCATCGTTGACTCAATGGCAAGCCCGCACTCTTTCGAACAGATCAGTTCATAATCAGGTGCATTATACTTTCCGGCATATACGATCTGTCCGCTCTCCATTGCCGCCTTTGCCTCCGGGATCTCCCATTTTTCTTCAGGCAGTCCGGACAGGCAGATGTGATCCAGTGCACCGATACTGCAAAACATATCCATAGCCGCCGAGGCAACCAGATAAATATTGGACACCGGGGCATTTAAGACTGTGATACCCTTCTCTAAATCCTCCGGTACCTGTTCCCCTTCGGTATTCAGTAAAAATCTGCTTCCATCCGATATGGAAATAAGTGTAAAACCATTCTCATAATAATCCACTGCAAACTCTGTGGCATAATCTAAATCCATGCTCTTTTCATAAGTCAGCTCACTGCTGATCTCATGATCCTCACTCTTCCAGGAGGTCTGGCCGTCTCCACAGCCCGATATCTGGATGCAGGCAAAAAGCAATATACACCACAGACCGATTTTTTTTATCTGCTTCATTCTTTTTTTCCTTTTCTCTTCCGATGTATCTGCCACGCTGTGATACTTACTGCGATCACGGCTGCGACGTAGACAACTGCGATCACTTCCATCGGTTTTTTCCCGGCGTTTGCAATGGAAGCACTGTCGAGCAGAATCGTATATTCAATCTCATGCGGCACGCTCATGGCTGTCGTATCTGCCGTTACCGGCACTTCTTTGTCAAAAGCAGTCACAGGCAGTTCGAAAACAGAATTGCCCTCTGTATTGACCGGAAGATAAGTCTCTCCGTCCAGCGTCATATAATCATAATTTGGACTGCTCCACTCGATCTCAATGACAGCTTTCTCATCCTGCACCTGCAAAATTGCCGGTGATGTGACAGACGCCCTGCCGCTTCCCCCTGTCAGCTGCACTTCAATCTCATATTCCCCATCCGGGAGATCAACCTGTATTCCTTTTTCCCATACTTCGGTTCCGTTTCCGTTGCTTTGCATTCTGTTTTTCTCTCTTTCCTGTTCGGCGGTCTGTTCCAGATGATGTTCTATGGAGTCCTTCTGCCTGAATATGAAAAAAGCGTCTCTTTTTCACAAAAGAAACGCTGCACTCAAATCACAATATAAAATTTTTCCTGTCCTATCTTACAAAAATAATCTAAAAACAGGTCAAATTTTCTCATCCGTACAGCCAGTTACTCGTGGCGTGGAAACATTTTTGTTTCCCGTACAACAATCAGGCAGGTCTCCTGACTTACAGATCATCATGCATTGCCCTCTTCCCGGCTGCCCAGTGAGTTTTTGGCATGCACTCCCTAAATACAGTGACGAGTTCGCACAGGATTCGCACCTGTTTCCCTTTTCACCAGATCCGGCAGAGTGAGGTCACCCTGCCTATCTGACACCTGTTTGTTTCATTATCAAGTTCGTTTGAACTATAACATATGCTTTTAAAAATATCAATCGTTTTCCAAAAACCTATTCAACACTGGCAAAACTATTCGCAGCGATCATCTTTTTCAATTGTGTGGCAGCCTCCTTAAATGGGTGCTTGCTGTCATAGATCAGACAGATATTCCGGGACGGTATCTTCTCACACAGGCGTATCTCTGACACCTCTCCCCTGTCAATCGCATCCTTTGCCATCGGTTTTGGTATAAAAGCCAGCCCCAGTCCGCTTCTTACCAGTGGAAGGATCTGATCCGCCGTTGCAGTCTCTGTATCCGGCTCAAAGTCCAGACCATAAGAAGCAAATAACTGCCTGTAAAACTGAAAGGTCACCGTCTCCTTTCCAAGACAGATGAGCGGATATTGCATAATCTCCTCAAATGTTGTTTGCTTTCCTGCCAGATGCCCGAACTCTGTTCCACCGATCAGTATTTCCTGATATGAATGAAGCATTGTCATGTGGAGCGGTGCATCCGCTTTTACAGGTGTGGAAACGACTGCAAAATCAACCGTTCCCCTTCTCACCGCTTCCACCGCCTGCGGTGTGGAATGATTGTAGATCTTCAGCCGGATTCCCGGGTATGTATTGTGAAACTCTTTTAACTTATCCAGAAGAAACAAATTTAACGCGGTCTCACTGGCTCCGATTGCAATACTCCCATGGGACAGTCCCACACATTCTGCCAGTTCCTCCTCTGCCGTAAAAAGCTGTTCCATGGCCGCTGCTACATGTGTATACAGCTTTTCCCCTTCCGTAGTCAGAAAAACTCCACGGTTCGTCCGCACCAGAAGCGTACAATGAAGCTGCTGTTCCAGACAGTTCATTGCCCTTGTCACATTCGGCTGGCTGTTTCCCAACACCCTTGCAGCCCTCGTAAAATTATTGTATTTCGCAACGTAATAAAAAATTTTATAATACTCAAAATTCACATCCATAGCTCGCCCTCAATCATATCAAATTATTATTTCTGCTATATCAATTATAGTTTTCACATATATCTATTTCAATAGTATAATTTTAGCGAAAAAAAGAAAAGGAAGCGATTCATTTATGGCAGAAAAAACAATTTTTCCACGCGAAGAAAAAGCAGATGTTTTATTCAACAAAATATTAAATGATCCATGGGCATGTGAAAAACTCCAGGGGACTTTCTGCAATTCCCTGTTTTGCAATGAGGATAACAATTTTCCATTATCTCCCGCTGAATTTTCCCAGGCACTTTTTAATGCTTATCACAACAGAGATCTGTCAGCTTTTCTTATGGCAATCTGTCAAAATACATTATTCGATCTGCTCCGGAATTCATTTCTGATTCCGTACCGTTTTAACGCAGACGGCAGAACGAATCCGATTATCATGACTGACGAATCGGGCAATTTACTGCCCGGATATAAAACAACCGTACATGAAAAAGATTACCAGCATTTTTATGATGTCTACTGTGATCTTGACAATAAGAAAAATATTTATTTTGCACAGGCCTACCGTTACCGCCATGCCTATGCTTCTGAAAAAATGGATATGGAACAGCAGATTCTGGAAAAAAATACCGGTGTACTGATCATCCGCGAGCTGCCCGACACTGTCAAGCTGAAAGAGACAGAGGCAGAAGCTTATTCTGCTGTCTGGGATCTTATGATCAAACTGGAGAAAAGTCTTCCTATGGCGTATATTTTCTATGGGCAGGATTCTCTGGTAGAGGAAAACACCCGCTATGATGAGATTGGTATTTTTCTACCGGATTCGCTGTTTTTGAAGAATCTGGAACGACATGTAAAAAAAGCAGAGGCGATCATTTATGCAGAAGAATAATTATATGGATATCATGGAAAAAAATCATATGGAAATCCCCTGGCACGATTACACGGAAAACGACAGCAATGTTCTGATCAATAAAGCAGGGCTGATCGAGAAGGCTTCTGTTATCGGAAGAGTCGGATTGATCATGCTCTCCTGTGGAACCGGAGCATGGCGTGTCCGCACTTCCATGAACCGTCTTGCAAAGGAACTTGGTGTCACCTGCACCGTGGATGTCGGACTTATGTCCATCGAATTTAACTGTTTTGACGGAAAAGAATGTGTCTCACAATCCTTAAGCATTGCCAATACAGGTGTCAATACCTCAAAGCTTTACCGTATGGAACAGTTTGTTGACAATTTTCCAAAACAGGAAGCCCATCTGACAGGTGAAGAGATTCACAGACGTCTGGATGAAATCGAGTCTATTCACACACTCTACTCCCCTGCCAAACTTGGTCTCGCCGCTGCACTCGCATGTTGTGCTTTCACGTTCCTGCTGGGTGGTGGTCCGATTGAAATGGTTCTCGCCTTTATCGCAGCCGGTATTGGAAATGTGATCCGCACCAAACTGATCAAACACCATTATACGTTATTTTTAAATATTGCAGTATCAATCTCTGCCGCCTGTCTGACTTATACCGTATGTCTGCATCTGGCAGAAATGTTATTCCATATTCCGTCCTTCCACGAGGCAGGATATATCTGTTCCATGTTGTTTATCATACCAGGATTTCCATTCATCACAAGTGGAATCGACCTTGCCAAGCTTGATTTGAGATCCGGACTGGAACGCCTCACTTATTCCGTGATCATCGTGCTGGTCGCTACCATGTTTGCATGGATCATGGCATTGCTCTTAAAATTGCAGCCACAGGATTTTTCCTCATTATCCATCGATCCTGTCCTTCATCTGTTACTGCGGTTGATCACAAGTTTTTGCGGTGTATTCGGATTCTCTATTATGTTCAACAGTTCGATCCCGATGGCAGCCACGGCTGCCTTTATCGGTGCCATCGCAAATACATTGCGTCTGGAACTGGTCAACTTTACGGCTGCACCTGCCGCTGTCGCCGCTTTTACAGGCGCATTAACCGCCGGACTTCTGGCTTCCATCATAAAAAAATGGAACGGTTATCCACGTATTTCACTAACCGTTCCATCCATTGTTATTATGGTTCCAGGACTTTACCTTTATCGTGCAATTTATAATTTCGGGATCATGTCACTGACAGAAGCTGTCTCCTGGTTTGCTGCTGCAATCATGATCATCATTGCGCTTCCGCTTGGTCTGATTTTTGCAAGAATCCTGACAGACCGCACGTTCCGCTATTGCACCTGATGCAAATTTTTTCTTTCCATTAACAAACTTTTTCTAAGATTTCATTTAAGGCATTGCCACTGCTGGAATGACTTCTTACCACTTCGGCTTTGCTGCGCTCCGCCTCCGCTACCGCACATTTTACCATCTTGTGGGAAACTGTATTGGTAAACAGGATAATCAGATCCGGTGACCCAATCTGGCTGCTTAACTTTGCCGGCATCTGGGTAAATACTTTTGCCTTACATTTATGCTCCTTACAAATCTTTTTATACTGACACACCATACGGTCATGTCCTCCAATAATGACTACGCTCATAAATTATCCTTTCGTTATAATGCTTACCTTATTATAATGCTGCGAGCTGTTTTCCAAGGTCTTTACATGCATCTAAGGCAGCATCGTCCGGTGCTTCCTGACAGATCACGCCCTCTCCTTTCACAACGGTTGCTCCGGCTGCTGTCATACGGTCTACCCAGTCACGCATCCACTGTCCATCGCCCCATCCATAAGAGCCAAACAAAGCGATTGTCTTACCTGCTGCAAATCCTTCCACATCGCATACAAATGGTTCCATCTCGCCTTCTTCGAGCACTTCTGCTCCCATTGCAGGACAGCCCATTGCGAAACCTTTTGCAGCTTTTAAATCATCTAAGGATGCACTTGCAACATCAACAACCACTGCTTCTTTTCCTGCTGCCGTTACACCCTTTGCAACTGCGTTTGCCATACTCTCTGTGTTTCCTGACTGTGACCAGAATACGATTGTTACTTTATCCATGATTCTTTCCTCCATACTATCTGCAGTTTTATGATTTTTATTTTTTCACATTCCTGCATTTTCTATTCTTTATCAGTTATGTAGTTAGTATACGCTAACCTATAAATAAAAATTAAGCATAACAGGCAGCCATCTCGCTCACACTGCGCCCACTTGCAAGCAGCTGTATCAAAACTTTTCTTGCCTCTTCATATCTGTTAAACAAAGCCTTCTTCTCCTCTACATGTCCGTACACTTTCCAGTAGCCGGCATACAGATAATTGTGACCTTTGTTTTCAATGAAGCCCTCCACATCTTCCACAGGATAACCGAGCAATAATCCCATCTCATGCGGAAATTCTGCAATCTGTTCCATACAGTCTGCATAGCGTTTCTGAAAACGGCTTAAAACATCGCTTAAATCCAGGCTTTCGTATCCAAAACTCTTCATCGACTGACAGACTCTATCCTGCATCAGGTACGCTTTCAACCCATCCTCGCGGTACACTAAAAAGGTTGCTTTATCTTCGCTTTCCAACAGCAGATAATAGGAAATACCGGAACGTTCCAACACCTGTTTCATCTGTGGTGTAAGTTTTTTCTCCACATTCAGCAAATTAGAAACCTTCATGCCGGAGATCATCGGTGCACACTGTACGACCAGATGTGTCTCAATTCTTTCTCTGTCTAATCTTGTGATCATCTCATATACTTCCTGGCTCACTTTACTCTCCTTCGCTTTTAGGTTAGTTGTATCTAACTCATAGGCATATATTACACAAAAAAAGAAAACGTGTCAACACTTTTATTGAAACGTTTTCTCGTTAAGCTTCTATCTCAATTCCTTCCTGCACAAAAATGCGCAGATCAAAACAAAAATACAGCAGATCACCCATGTGACCGGTTCGCAAAGGCACACTGCAAAATACCCATATGCCGGCACGACCCAGATAGCAAAAATTACCTTTCCTATCAATTCCAGACTGCTGCACACAAGCGGCATCATCAAATGATTCATTCCCTGCAGCATATTTCTCAAAATAATAATCACTGCCATCGTAGGAATCAATGGGAAACTGATCCTGAGATATAATGCAGTATTATAAATAACATCCGCATTACTGCTTCCTGTTACCAGTCTGACGGCATCTTCCACGAAGAAAGTCACAAAAACCATGGAAAAAATCCACCAGACCGCAAAAAGAAAGAATGCTGACCATACTCCTTTTTTGATTCTGTTTCGATTTCCGCCACCCATGTTCTGGCTCGTATAAGTTGCAACACTCGTTCCAAGCGCAAGTCCCGGCGTATGAAAAAGTTCCGCCAGCCTTCTTGCGCCTACCTGCGCCGTAATATACAGGTTTCCGAGTGCGTTAATACTACCCTGTAAAATAACACTTCCAATATTATAAATTGCACTCATCAAAGCCATGCTAAACCCTGCGACAACCATTTCAAGCACAAATTTTTTCTCCACCTGATAATCTTTTCCTTTAAAATGAAGCAGTGGATAATTGCGCCAGATAAGTATGAATGCCAGAAATGCACTTACCCCCTGTGATAAAACCGTTGCAAACGCTGCACCTCCGATTCCCATCGCCAATGGTGCCATAAACGCATAATCCAATGAAATATTCAAAACGCTGCTGAACAGCAAAAACAAAAGGGGTGTCATACTGTTTCCAACCGCCTGAAGCATAGCTGCTTCCATATTATACGCCATCGTAAATGGTATTCCGATCAGTATGATCGTAAGATATTCCATCGCACCTGCCATCGTCTCTTCCGGAACCTGCAAAAGGATCAGCAGCGGTTCTTTACACAACAGAAAAATGGACATTAATACAATGGATACCGACATGGAAATTGTCACCATCCAGCAGGAGACATGCTTCATTTTTTGCTCATCCCCTGCTCCAAAGCTGCGGCTTAAAGACAACGCCAGTCCATTATTCATTCCAAATGCAAAATTTGTGATAAGTCCATATAGCGCCGAAACTGCTCCAATCTGTGCGAGTGCGTGATCTCCCAGAACATGTCCGGCAATTGCAGTATCCGCCAGATTATAAAACTGCTGTAGCAGATTTCCAAAAAACAGTGGCAGCGCAAATTTTAATACAAGCCGGAACGGATTTCCCCTTGTCATATCCAGCACACGGCTTTTTTCATTTGTTTCCATCGTAATCCCTGCTCCTTTAATCTTTACTCAGAAACCGATTCCACTCTTCGACATCTGCGCTTCCACTTACTTTAATCATGAAAGTATGGTCTTCCGTATCAATGGATACCGTATAGACACCTTTCTCCTGCTCGATGGAATAGATTTCGCATCCTTCCAGTTCCTTTAATTTTGCTGCCTGATCTTCTGCCGCGATCAGTATATCCTCTTTCTTTTCTTTCAGATTACCGTCTGCGTCATAAACTTTATAGCCTTCCTCGACAAATGCCGTTATCTCCGGCTCACGGATTTTCAGTTTCAGTTCATTTGCACGCATTTCGCGGATATCACGATTGCACGAATTTTGTGGTAAAATCGTCACATTGTCCAATATCATTTCAAAGATCCCATTGACTGCGCAGGTTTCTGCAATGTATGCGCCCTCAAATCTGAAGTTTTGTAATTCATTGTCGGTATGGTATTTCATTTGTTTTCTCCTGTCATTGATATCTTATTTGTAAATTGAATTATTTCTTTTACTGTTCGTGATTGTCCTGCTCCTGCAACTTTCTCACTTCGTCTAACGGAAGTCCTGAAATTACTGCAATCTTTTCAGGTGTGAATTCCTGTAAAGCAAGCATACGCTTTGCGGTTTCAAAAGCAGCCTGATTTTTGCCTTCTGCCAGTCCAACTTCATGTCCAGCTTCAAACTCCGCCTTTCTCAATTTCTTCTCTTCCAATTCTTTATCATACTCAAAAATGCTCATATTAATAACCTCACTCCGGTTTCGGATAAGGAATTCTGTCAGGATTCCTTCCCGGATACATTCGTTTACAGCACGTTCCACTGCCTGGTTCAATTGCATGTATGCCGCATAGTGACGTACTTTGGCAACATACTGTGCATATTCTTTTAACATACTGCAATGCTGCATCAACTCTGCATTGTGTCCTTCATTGACATTGAAAACCGTAACAACCAATTCAAGTTTTGGCTCGCCTGACAAATGCTCAAATGCCGAGGAAAGCCGAAGTTCTGTGCAATCAGCAATTCCCGTCGAACCATTATAAAATTCAATAAAATTGGGGGCAGGAATTTTCTGTAAGGTGGAAGAGAACAGTGATTTCAAATGCCAGATCATTTTTCATACCCATATATATGGCATTCTCTAATGTAACAATTTCCAACTCTTCCGGGTTTTTATAATCTGTCTGATTCACTGCGTTATAAAGCGATAACAGATTTTTCCTGTCAGAAAACAGCATCCGAAAGACAGTGTCTTTATAATTTCGGTTTGCCTTTGGTTCTTTGACTGTAAAACTCCTTTTTGTCCTGTTCCGGTTTCTTTTGCATTTTACCATAAATCGTTTCCTCCTGATCTTGGTGGGACAGTTCATAATAAACACTGCCCTAGCAGGAGAGTAACAGATACTATCTCTAAATTCGTTCGTCTCCTGCTTTTCAATTGTTGATGGGTAACAAAAAGCATAGATACGAATGAAGCGCACAGATTATTTTGGGAACTAATCTGTAGTTCTTAGAATATAGATGACAAAATTGTCATGAAGATTTTGTAAAATATGCTTTGTTTGATTATAGCACAAAAGCAGAAGCAGAAGCAAGAAAATACTTCTACCTTCTGTACCAACTGAGATTGTCCTAACTGAGATTGTATAGACGCTATTCTCACAGTCTATAGAATAAATTTCACAGCACAGGTCGTAGAATCTACCTCTACGACCGCCTGTGTTAATTTAATTCGAGCATTCTGTCAATACAGCGTTTTGCTCCCTTACTTACTTCCTCAGGTAAAATAATTTCTTCACCTGCAAGGCCTTTCAGACAATTATATACATCTACTAAAGTTGTAAGTTTCATATTGTGGCATACACAATCCTTGGAAAGTGGATAAAACAGCTTATCCGGACACTCATACTGTAAATGGGAAACTATGCTGTTTTCTGTTCCAATGATAAATTCCTTATCTGTACTCTTCTTCGCATAGGACATAATTCCAGTTGTGCTTCCTATGTAGTCTGCATTCTTGGTTACTGCAGCGGCACATTCCGGATGGACAAGGAGCTTCGCATTTGGATGTGCTTTCTTTGCTTTTGCCACATCTGCTTTGCCCATTCTAAGATGAGTTGGGCAACCACCCTTGATAAATTTAAAAGTTTTCTCAGGAATCTGTTCTGCTACCCATGCTCCGAGGTTACAGTCCGGAATAAAAAGAATCTTGTCGTTCTCCAGCTTCTTAACAATAGATACTGCTGATGCAGATGTAACACATACGTCACACAATGTTTTCAATTCAGAAGTTGTATTAATATAGGCTACTACTGCATAATCCGAATACTGTTTTTTTAATTCTTTCAATTCTTCCACAGAAAGCTGTTCTGCCATAGGACATCCTGCTTCACCGCTGGAAAGAAGTACTTTCTTGTCTGGTGAGAGAACCTTCACGGTTTCTGCCATAAAACGGACTCCGCACATAAGGATCGTCTGTTCCTGTGTTTTGGCAGCCTGCTGGCTCAATGCAAAGGAATCTCCCATATAATCCGCAACTTCTAATATCTCATGGTTTTGATAGGCATGTGCCAGAATACATACATCTTTTTCTTTTTTTAATCTAAGGATCTCGTCCTGAATTTCTCTTGTCGTCATCTTTCCCTCTTTTATCACAGAAAGGCTTTCTTCTTCCGGTATTCGTTCTGTCTTAATGTGATCTCATTTTTAATTTGTTTTCCAAACGACAGTATCAATACCGGATCTCACTGCCTTTTGCTCACTTTAGTAAAAGTATACGATTTGAAATATACACTGTCAACACAAAAAATTTACAGGTGTCTTGTCAGTTGTAAAATTAAGTGTTATACTTGGAGCAATCTGTAAAAAAACACTATTTTATTAACATAAAAGAATAGGAAAAGAATATGAAAACAGATATACTTATAGTTGGAAGTGGCTGTTCCGGATTATATGCAGTCTTAAATCTTCCTGAGGAATTAGATATTATGCTGATCACGAAGTCTGATTTTGAAAGCAGTGATTCCTTTTTGGCTCAGGGAGGCATGTGTACGTTAAAAGATCCGTCTGATTATGACAGCTTTTTTGAGGACACATTAAAAGCCGGACATTATGAGAATGACCAGAAGTCTGTCGAGATCATGATCAAGTCTTCCCCTGATGTAGTGAAAGATTTGGTAAAATACGGTGTCTCTTTTACCCGGGACGAAAATGGTGATTTTGTCTATACAAGAGAAGGTGCACATGCTCATCACAGAATACTTTTCCATGAAGATATCACTGGAAAAGAGATCACAAGCCACCTTTTAAATGCCGTCAAAAAATTAAAGAATGTAAGAATGTATGAATATACGACTCTCTTAGATATCCTTTGCGATGGCAGCAAGTGTTGTGGTGGAATTATCAGGTGGCCGGATGGCAGGGAAGAACAGGTTGAAGCTGACTATGTAATACTTGCAACCGGCGGTATTGGTGGAACATACAAGCATTCCACTAATTTCAAACACCTGACCGGTGACGGCGTGGAGATTGCCAGACGTCATAATATTGAACTGAAAAATCTTGATTATGTCCAGATTCATCCTACTACTCTTTACTCTGATAATAAAGAAGAAAGAAGCTTTCTTATTTCTGAATCTGTAAGAGGTGAAGGTGCCAGGCTTTATGATAAGAATATGAACCGTTTTGTAGATGAACTGTTGCCAAGAGATCTGCTTACACAGGAAATCTACAAACAGATGGAGAAAGACGGCACCGATTTTGTGTGGGAAGATTTAAGAACCATCCCGCGTGACGAATTAATAAGTCATTTTCCAAATATTATTGAACATTGCAGCCAGGCCGGTTATGATGTGTTCCATGAATGTATTCCCATCGTTCCGGCTCAGCATTATTTTATGGGCGGAATCAAGGTAAACCATAACAGTAAAACTTCTATGGATCATCTCTACGCAGTCGGTGAAACCGCATGCAATGGGGTTCATGGTAAAAACAGACTTGCAAGCAACTCCCTTTTAGAGAGTCTTGTATTTGCAAAAAGAGCAGCAAAAGAAATTGCTGGCGAAAGGAGATAATATGTACGATCAGGTAACATTAGGGTTAAATGTAGACCCATTTATATTAAGTGCTTTAAAAGAAGATATCACAAGTGAGGACGTATCCACAAACAGTGTTATGCCACATCCACAGCAGGGCGAGGTAGACTTGATCTGCAAAGAAGATGGCATTATCTGCGGTCTTCAGGTTTTTGAAAGAACCTTTACTCTGCTTGATTCCAATACAACCGTAGAATTTTTTGTAAAAGACGGTGACCATGTAAAAGCCGGTGAACTTATGGGCAAGGTTCATGGTGATATCCGTGTGCTTCTCTGCGGAGAGAGAACTGCTCTTAATTACCTTCAGAGAATGAGCGGAATCGCAACCTATACAAGCCAGGTGGCAAAGCTCCTTGAAGGAACCGGGATCAAGCTTTTAGACACAAGAAAGACTACACCGAACAACCGTATTTTTGAAAAATATGCCGTGAGAGTCGGTGGCGGAAATAACCACAGATACAACCTTTCTGATGGAGTACTTCTCAAGGATAACCATATCGGTGCCGCAGGTGGTGTAAAAGAAGCTGTCAAAATGGCTAAGGCATATGCACCTTTTGTAAGAAAAATCGAAGTTGAAGTTGAGACTTTTGAAATGGTACAGGATGCCGTGGAATCAGGTGCTGATATTATCATGTTAGACAACATGGATAATGATCTTTTAAAACAATCCATCGATTATATTGCCGGCAGAGCTGAAATCGAAATTTCCGGAAATGTTACAAAAGAAAACATTGAAAGAATTAAGAACTTTGGTGTAAACTATGTATCAAGTGGAGCTCTGACTCACTCAGCTCCAATTTTGGATATTTCACTTAAAAATTTACATGCAGTTTAGAAAGGACTTTGACAGATGAACGGAGAGATCAGGAGAGCAAAAATAGAAAATATTTTGAAATCCAGCGCTGTGCCTGTCCCTGGAGTTACTCTGGCAAAAGACCTGGATGTAAGCAGGCAGATCATCGTTTCGGACATTGCTCTTCTTCGTGCAAATGGCCTGACGATCCTTTCCACAAACAAAGGTTATATTATTCCAAAACAATCCGCCTGCCAGCGGGTATTTAAAGTGATCCATACAGATGATCAGGTTGGAGAAGAACTCTCTCTGATCGTTGATAATGGCGGTGTTGTCAAAGATGTTTTTGTTTATCACAAGGTTTATGGTGTTATCCGGGCTGATATGAATATCCGTACAAGACGCAATGTCAAGAAATTTTTAGAAGGACTCTCTTCCGGAAGTTCCAGCCTTCTTAAAAATGTAACCGGTGGTTATCATTACCATACGATTGAAGCTGAATCCGAAGAGATTTTAGATGATATTCAAAATGAACTCGCAGAAAAAGGTTTTCTGGCCAAACTGCAGGATTATGAGCCTGTAGATTTCTGGGGCGAAGAAGAATCAAATACAAACGTTTAATGCAATCAAGGCGTCAGTCCGGTATTTCCGGAACTGACGCCTTTTAAGCATTGGAAATTGTCAATGCCACTGTTTTGTCTTACATATACTTCTTCACAATATTCTCCATTACTTTCCACTTATGTTCCATATCAGAAACAAGTTTAAACTGTGTCCTTGCCCGGTCCAAATTCTGCCCCGGTCTGTGAATTTTAAAATAAATGTCTCCCTGAATATAATCCATAAGAAACCTCATTCCACATTCATAGGTCATAAGCCTAGCGCCCATCGGAAGCAGCTTTATCTCTTCCTGTGAAAGTTTTCCACCACATCCCTCTATAAAGCCCTTCGCACATGCTTCAAAAAGCTCTAAATCGCACCACACTTTATCCAGATTTTGTTCATCCTCTAATGCTGTACTTGCTCCAATCCGCACCGCATCTCCAAAATCATTCATGGCTACCCCAGGCATTACAGTGTCCAGGTCAATCACACATATTCCTTTTTTGGTATCCTTATCCATGAGGACATTATTAATTTTTGTGTCATTATGAGTCACACGAAAACTGATTTTCCCACTTCTCAGCAAATCCTGAAAGCAGTCCACAATTTCTTCCCTGTCCAATACAAACTGAATTTCCTCCCGGACCAAATCCACTCTGCTGCACACATCCTCTTCCACTGCCTTTTTGAATGTCTCAAATCTTTCTCTGGTATCATGAAATCCCGGAATTGTCTCATGAAGTGTTTTCGCCGGATAATCCGCTAACATACTTTGAAATCTGCCAAATGCCAGACCGCCCTCATAAAGTATTTCAGGATTATCTATCAAATCATAGCTTACAGTATTTTCAATGAATACATAAGCTCTCCAATACTCACCTTCCGAGTCCACGTAATAGGGTTTCCCGTCTTTTGCAGGAATGACATTTAATGTCTCCCTCTCTGGATTTCCACCGTTAGCTGAAATTTTTCTTTTTAAAAATTCAGTGACTCCAACGATATTTTCCATTAATTCAACCGGGTTTTTAAAGATACTCTTGTTCATCTGCTGTAAAATATAATGCTTTTTTACTCCCTGTTCGTTTTCAAATGTAACACGGTAAGTATCATTAATATGTCCATTTCCCCATGGAATTTCTTCTTTATATACACCTTCAAAACAGAAGTTTGCAGCCGCTTCTAATTTTCCACAGAGCTGTTTTGGATAAAAATCATTCTCTTCCAGCTTTTTCACTGCTGCCATAACCATTGGTTTATCTTCCCTGTAGGTAACTCCATACCACTTTTCTGTTGTAAGAAGAACTTTTACTTCTGCTTTATTGCTATCTAACAGTCTGCTGACGACCGACGGAAGATAATATTCACATTTCAGTGGATTATGTTGCAGACCCTCCTGCAGAAAATCACGAAATCCATACGCAATCTCTGACAAAAATCCCTTGCTAAATCCCCATAAATTCATGGAAACAATCGTATCTCCTGCCAAATCCGTATAACTTTTTCCATCATCTTCCGTATATGCAGCATTCTCTCCACGTTTTACAATCGTTGTATGTTCTGTTACACTGACAAGTTTTCCATCACCATCAATATCACAGACACCTCTTGCCACACTTCCATTCTCCGTCAAAGTATTTTTCAACTGATATCCTACCATTGCATACTGATACTTTTCATTATCTTCATGCACACTCAGATAATCATAAATCTGCTTAAATGCTTCTCTTCCATAATAGTCGTCTGCATTAATCACTGCAAATGGTCCGTCAATCATATCTTTACAGCTTAAAATTGCATGCGCAGTTCCCCATGGCTTTACTCTTCCGGCCGGAACTTCAAATCCCTCCGGCAGATTTTCCAGCTCCTGAAATGCATATCTTACTTTCATAATCTTTTCTATACGATTCCCTATGACATTATGAAAATCTTCCGCATTCTCTCTTTTTATTACAAAAATAACCTCTTCAAATCCTGCAAGATAAGCATCATAAATAGAAAAATCAACAATAATATGTCCATATTCATCTACTGGATCAATCTGTTTCATTCCACCGTAACGGCTTCCCATTCCGGCTGCCATAATTACAAGTACAGGTTTCTTCATATTCTTTATACCTCCTGATTAAACAGCGTACCATTTAATCTCATTTGCCTCTATTTTCAACGCAAAACTGCTTCCATCTCCGCGATAGATAACCGTATTCTGTGGCTCGTAGGTATTATTTACAACACAGAATTTGCCATTTTTTACATATGCATGTACTTCCACATTGAAATTTGTACTAAACCACTGATGTAATAAGTTTTCGCCATGTGTACTCCACAAAATGCTTCGATAAAGAATTCTGCTGTTCTCAAAGCTATATGGCAGTCCACTGATATAGACCGAACGGCCCTCACCAAATTCATGCACAGCCATCTGAACTTCTTTGTCCCTCTGTACCAGAATTTCTGTTCCCTCATACGCAAACATATTCTTCTTGCCCTCTCCGAAATCAACAGGCTTTGTTGTATCTGCAAGAATAAAGTGATTTTTGTGTTCTTCCCAGTTATACTTATCGTAGTTTAAGGTAAATCCGGTTTCTTTTTCCACACCAATTAAATCAGCAAGCTGCAGATAATGTCCCTGATACTGGTGTCCTGCCGGTTCCCCGACACCGATAAATCCACCGCCCCGGTAGACAAATTCACGAATGGCTGCGGAAATAACTGCATTCTCCCAGACTGCCCCGCCGGTGTGTGCCGTATCCCCGTCCCCGACATTGATAATGACATCAATATTCTTTAATATATCCTTATCCTTTAAAATATCATCAAATGAAATAAATTTCACATCAAACGGTGCGCCGCTTAACGCCTCGATAATTCCCGCATAACTGTAATTCTGTTTCTGATATAAGGCATGGTGTACCATATGGCAGCCCCAGCTGCGGATTTTGCCCCAGCTGTTTAAAACAGCAACCTTCTTCACACAGTACGGTGTTGTTCCTTTTGCATTCTCATATAGTTCACGGAATTCATTGCACACGCTCTCCACATAGTCCAAAAACTCCGGGAAATCTAATGCAAGCTTTAAATATCCGCCATATCCGATACGGTCGATTGGTTTTCTTAAAATGGCACGGCGTGCTGTCACCCAATTTTCCTTTGCTTCCTTGACAGGATCTCCACCCTCATGGAAGGTATCTGGGAAAAAGTATGGAAGGAATCTTCCTTCTGTATATTTGACACCTTCAATATCAGAGATCAGACGAAGTGTGCTTCCGTTTCCAACACTTCCTACCACTGCATCAAGACCGATCGTTGCAAACTCTTCCATAAATGGTTCTGTTCCTATCCAGTGATCCCCCAAAAACATCATTGCCTCTTTGCCACATTCATGTGTGATGTCAACCATCTCTTTTGCAAGCTTTGTAACTTCCCTGCGCTGGAACGCCTGGAAATCCTTGTATTCTTTGCTTGGCACACGATACTGGTTATTATGGTAACCCTGATCGATGATAAATTCCGGACGGAATTTATAACCGACCTCTCTCTCAAACTGCTCTAAAATATATGGACTTACAGAGGAAGAATAACCGTACCAGTCAACAAACTTCTCTCTCTTAAGCTCATCAAATACGAGTGTGAACTGATGGAAGAACGTTGTATAACGGATCACGTTCACATACGGATGCTCTGCACAGTATTTGCGCAGACGCTCCATGGAATACTTATGTGTTTTCGGCTGTCTGACATCGAATGTGATCTGATGTTCAAAATCCTTCCAGCCATTTGTCACAGCATTGTACATATGGACCGGATCCCAGATGATGTAAGCTAAAAAGCTGACTGTATATTCATGGAACGGTTCTGTATCGTGGATGCAGACACAGCCGGTTTCCTCATTGTATTCCCATTTATCTGTGGATACCACTTCCCCTGTGGAGCGGTCGATGACTTCCCACCAGCGTTTTCTGTCATCTCTTGTATTTACCTGCATCAGTTCATCCGAAATTCCTTTCATTAAAGGAATCTGAAGTTCGTTACCGGTTGCAGTGTAAAAATTAGTCATGATATAACTCTGCTGCACTTCATCCGGATTTGCTTTTGCCCACGCATTATCTTTTCTGGTGGTATAATAAGTTGCATATATTTTTGCACCGGTTTTGGTCAGTTCCTCAGGGAACTCTGTACCGTCGCAGTCACGGATCGCATCTGCTCCCCAGCGTTTCATTAACTCAATTGTCTCCGGAACTACATCCAGGTTTGTAGGAATTGTGACACGTCCTGTATTTTTCTCACTCATTTTTCTTCCTCACTCTATTTCATCCATATAATTACTTTCTTTTCTTCTTTTCTGCAAAAGGGCAATTATAAATCCACAATGCCATTAATAAACAGATAATTCCAATAAGCATAATTCCTAAACCCGTCATTTTTCCTGTCATACCCCATCCAAAAACAGACAGGCTTATTCCGGCAATAAAAAGAGCTGCCATTAAAATTATTCTGCATTTTGTGTGCTTTTTCCAAAATTCCATTTTAATCTCCCTTCTCATCAACCCTTTAAACCACCAACAGTCATTCCCTGTGTCAGTTTATTCTGAACACATATATATAAAATTAATGTAGGAAGCATTACTATTACAAGTCCTGCATACATAATTCCATACTGTGCTGCTGACTGCTGTGCCTGCATCAGATTTAATAATCCTACCGGTAACGTTTTCGGTCCATTTGCCGAACTCATCAGTGTCATGGAAATGATATATTCATTCCAAAAAGAAAGAAAATTAAACAAGATTACTGTAATAATAGATGGTTTTGCCATTGGGAAAATAATTTTCCACATCGTTGTACTATAACCTGCTCCATCAATATATGCCGCTTCTTCATAATCATGTGCCAATGTTGAAAAATACCCTGACAACAGATAAATTGTAAACGGAAGTGCCGTTGCAGCATATACGATTGCAAGTATGACCAGATTATTTAAAAGAAAACTTTTCCCAATTACTGATTTCAGCCAATTGTCTCCATCTCGCAGCATCAGAAAAATTGGAACAACAATATAATTCACGTTAATAAAAAGACCACCCATAAAAGCCGCATTTAAAAATTTGCTTCCTTTAAATTTAAAACGTGACAAACAATAAGCTGCTGGCAGTGCAACAATTAAAAGAATTACAAGTGCCAAAGCTGTAACAAATGCGGAGTTTAACATGTAATCTCCCATTTTTGCTGTATTCCAGGCATCAATAAAGTTCTGAAAATAAAAACCCTCCGGCAAAGTCCACGGATTTCCATAAAATTCTTTATTCTGTTTGATAGATGCCATAAATACCCATGCTACCGGAACAATAATGATGACTGCAAGCAATATTAAAACTACATAAATAAAAATTTTATACAAATGCTCGGTAGAATTCGAATGTTTCTTCTCTTTCATGTTTTTTCTCCTTAAAATTCCAGTGGTTCCCGCTCTGTAACTTTATTTACAAGTGCAGATAATGCAAATGAGAAAATGAATATCACAACACCTATTGACATACTATATCCATATAAACCCGCATCTTTTTGTCCATACATATAACTCAATGCCACTTCAGAAGCCCCATTTGGTCCGCCAGAAGTCATTGCTTTTACAAATAAAAATGCCATATTAATCGTCGAAATAATAAAGAATGTCAGTGTTGTGCGAATATTTGTCCAAATCAGAGGAATTGTAATCTGAAAAAACTGAACCATTCTTCCAGCCCCATCTAATCCGGCACTTTCATAAAGGCTTTCCGGTACGCTTGCCATAGATGCCATATACATTACCATATAATAACCAATCGCCTGCCATACCATGGCAATAATAAGGCTTACCATAACAAGAGACTCTCCTTTCCATAAAATTGGATTTTCCATTTTATGGAATAAGCTTATAATACTATTTAACATTCCGTTCTCCGGCTTATAAATTGCAGAAAAAATACCTGCAATTACTACAACCGATAAAATATTGGGAATATAAAAAATAATACGGAAAAAATTCTGTCCCCTGATTTTTTCTCTTGACAGAATACCCGCAAAAACAAGTGCAAATGCAAAGGTAACTATTGTAACAACAACAATAAGTAAAATCATGTTTTGCATGGACCTTATAAAATTAGTATCCGATATTAATGTTTTAAAATTTTTCAGACCAACAAATGCTTCATTCGGTGAATATGCACCCTTTTCAAATAACGACATTCGGAATACATTTAAGGTAGGCAATATCATAAACACAAAAAATAAAATTACTGCGGGTGCTATGCATACCGCCAAAAAACCGCTTCGTCCTCTGGCTTTTTTCATACTTTCACGTTCCTTTCAAACAAACCGTACTATTTAAAATTCGGCGGACAAAAATCCTGTCCGCCGACTCATTTTTACCACTATAGCATTAAGGAAAACTAAAAACTCTTATTTCAAATTTGCCCGCATCTGGTCACTTGCCGAAATAATTCCATCAATCCACTCCTGCTCTGTCATATCTCCTGATACCAAAGAGTTTACAGGGTCAAAGAATACAGTACGTACTTCAATACCCGGAATTGCTTCAAATGATGCAAAATTGCCCATGGCTGCCTTTGCTCCATTATCATAGATAGAATAAAACATGACATTATCACCTTCTAATTTATCTGCAATTCCTAATACCGGCTGAATAGCTCCTGCTTTTGCAAAAATTTCACATGCTTTATCACTGTATAAATATGAGATAAATAATTTTGCTGCATCCTGATGTTCTGCACCAGAAGGAATCCATGCCTGTTCAAACCATGTATAACTATAACTGTCTCCTCCCGCTTTTACCGCCGGAAGAGCTGTCATACCCCACTTAAATCCATCTGCACGAGGAGCATCTGCCATTTCACCGACAATCCAGGTTCCATTTGGCATGAAAATTGCCTTATTATCAAGTACTAACTGCTGGTTCTGTGTAAAATCCTGATCATTTGCCTGTGCCGGTGTAATAGGATTTGTGTACTCAGCTAACTTTGCAACAATATCAAAACATGTCTGTGCTTCTGGTGTTTCCCAGATACCTTCTTCATAATTTGTGGCCTTATCAAAGAATTCAGATCCGCCTGCGGCATACATTAATGCATAGAAAAATGCATCAAAATATCCTGTTGTCGGATATGTAAATAAATAAATTCCCTCTTCTTTTGCTTTATCTCCAAGTTCCCACATTTCATCCCAGGTTGTTGGAACATCCCATCCTTTTTCTTCTAAAAGACCTGCATTATAAAACAGACCACATGGGGAATAAAACATTGGTGCAAGATATGTCTTTCCATCACCATAAGGATTCGTCAATGATGTATCTGTAAATCCTCCTGCAATCTTCTCTGAAACAAGTTTATCTTCTCCCGGAACTTTCATAGATAAGACATCTGTAATGTCAGTAATCATATTTCCCTTAATAAACTGTTCCGTTAACGCAGCTTCACGTCCCGTGGCCAGATGAATAACATCCGGGTATTCGCCTCCCTGCATGGATGGTCCTATTACATCCTCCAATTTTTTATCTGTTGTAAGTTCTACCTGAATTCCGGTTTCTTCTGTAAATGCATCTGTCACTTCCTGCCACATTTGCGAACCATAACCTGTCTCAATTGCGGCTACACTGATTGTTGTTCCCGCATAGGCTGCGTATGGATTATCAGATGTTGGCTGCTCTGCCGCCTCTGTTCCTGTTTCTTCTGTTTTGCTGTTATCTGATGCAGAAGTCTCCGTTCCTGTTCCTGTGCCGCACCCCGCAAATAAAGATGCTGCCATTACCATGCTCATCATTGTACACAAAATTTTTTTCTTCATAGTAACCTCCCATTTTTGTTAATTTTCACTATAAACTCTTGTGTTTTCCTTCTTGCAATTGTTATTATAGCGTATATTTTTTCTTTTTCCTATCTATATATTGCTCTTTATTTTATAATTCTTGCTTTATTTTTAAAAATCTTGTTATTTTGCTTTTTTCATTGTATACTAAGTACAACACCGTTCCTATATAAATAGGAAATCATTGCAATTATAACATGAAAGGACTGTATTTTCCATGAGTAACCGAAAGTTTAATCTGGATAATGAGGTACAGCCGGAAATCCATTTCCGCCTGCTTTCCATCTCGGCATCCAAATTTGAAAATGATTGGACTTCGTTTCCCCACAGCCATCATTTTACGGAAATCTTCTTTATTAAAGACGGCACCGGACGCATGCTGATTGAAAATGAATCTGTTCCGGTCTCCTCAAACAGCCTTGTCGTGATCGGTGCGCAGGTAACACACACAGAGTTTTCCGATCCGGAAAATCCACTGGATTATTATGTGCTCGGAGTGGAAGGATTAAAACTGAATACCGACAGAGAACCGGAATACATTCATGTCCCGGCTTCTGCAAACTCGCCTTTTATCCGCCAGTGTTTTGAAAATATCCTGCGGGAAATGCATAACAAACAGGACCGCTACGCAGAGATCTGCCAGCATTATCTGGATATTTTAATTTTATATTTCTGCCGGAAAGACCATGTATCCTATGAAGTGGTGGATGCACAAAACAGCAGCCATGAATGCCACAAGGTAAAACGCTTTATCGAGCACAATTACCAGAGCATGATCTCTCTGGATTCGCTTGCCGAAAACTGCAGCCTCTCAAAATACTACCTTTCACACCGTTTTGCAGAGCTGTACGGAAAATCTCCCATCGCTTACCTGAATGAAGTGCGGCTGGCGTCTGCACGTGACCTGCTGCTCACAACCAATCACAGCATTGAAGAGATTGCCGGATGTATCGGTTTTTCCTCTACCAGCTATTTTTCGCAGTCCTTCCAGAAGAATTTTCATGAATCGCCACAGCAGTTCCGCAAATCCCACCGTGTCAGGACATGACCGTTTTTCATTTTTTACATAAAAAAGACCGATCTCCTGCAAATAGATCCGTTCCAGAAGAGGCGGCATCGGAAATCCCGATGCCGCCTCTTTCGATAATGATTTTTATTTAATTATAAGGTTTTCTTTTTATTTCAGCAGACGGAAGGCTGCATATTAAGGCTTTTTACATGCTGGTCATTGATGTAGCCGCAGGCTTTTAAACCAGCCTGTAAAACAGAATTCAGATTTGCACCTGACATCTGCTGTATGGTATGATCATCAAATTCGATCATATAAGTTCGTTCACTGTCGTCTTTATCGCAGTCTATTTTATACATATTTCTTCTGCTGATCGCACCGATCTCTTCTAAGGTATTGATCATGCGATATACGGTTGCTGTGCCGATCTTAGGATCAATTTTGGATGCTTTATAATAGATTTCTTTACAGCTTGAGCAATTTTCATTCAATATAATATCGAGTAACACCATTCTCTGCTTTGTAATCCTGCATCCCTGCTCTTTCAGCCGCTGAATCACAATTTCACGCTGCATCTGGGTTCTCTCATACTTCTGCTGATTTTCCTGTTGTTTCTGCTGTACTGACGTATGCTGATTCATTTAAAACCATGCCCTTCTTATCACCTGAAATTTGTGGTTATCATTAAAGGCAGCTTCTGTCACTGTCTTTGTTTTCTTTATTAATGGCAGCCTCTGCAATGTGAACAGTCACCGCCGCAGGAAGATTTTCCACTTTTCTTGTCGCGGACAATTCCTCTGACAATCAGGGCTACTACTGCTATTAATACTGCTAATACAACGAATGTTCCCATATGTTCTACCGCCTTTCTGATAAATCTTTTTTAAGGAGAAGCCTCTGTATGAGAGGCCTCATCCTGTAAATATCTGTTATTTTGCGCTTACTACTTTCTTTGTGTTCACGTTTAAAGAATTGCTCTCTTTGTATGGACGGAACAGTAAGTATAAGAATCCGATCACAAGCAAGAATGCTACTACAGTACCGATTCCAAATGCTCCTGTTGTGATGAGTGTTCCGATCTGGTAAATGCAAAGTGATACAACATAAGCAAGACCACACTGGTATCCGATTGCGAACCAGAACCATTTTGCATTGTTCATCTCACGTTTGATAGCTCCCATTGCCGCGAAGCATGGTGCACAAAGTAAGTTGAATACTAAGAATCCGTAAGCTGCGATTGGTGTCATGGCTGCTGCCAGGTTGCCCCAGATTTCAGCACCATCTTCTGCTACTTCTGCGAAACCATATAACATACCGAAGGTTGCTACAACGTTCTCTTTTGCAATTAAACCTGTAACGGCTGCAACTGCCATCTTCCAGCCTTCACCAGCCTGTGTCCAGCCAAGTGGTGCGAAGATCCATGCGATTGCGCTGCCGATAGAAGCAAGGATAGAATTATTTAATTCTTCTACCATACCAAAGCTTCCGCTCTCCCATCCAAAGCTCATTAAGAACCATAATACGATTGTTGATAAAAGAATGATTGTACCAGCTTTTTTGATGAAGGACCAGCCTCTTTCCCACATGCTTCTTAATACATTAGAAACAGTTGGCCAGTGGTATGCCGGAAGCTCCATAACGAATGGTGCAGGATCACCCGCAAACATTTTTGTTTTCTTTAAGATGATACCGGAGCAGATGATTGCTGCGATACCAACAAAATAAGCACTTGTTGCAACCCATCCGGAGTTATTGAAGAATGCACCTGCGATCATGGCAATGATCGGAAGTTTTGCTCCACAAGGAATGAAGGTTGTTGTCATAATTGTCATTTTACGGTCACGGTCGTTCTCGATTGTTCTTGATGCCATAACACCAGGAACACCACATCCACTACCAATTAACATTGGAATGAAGGATTTTCCGGAAAGACCAAATTTGCGGAAGATACGATCCATGATAAATGCGACACGTGCCATGTATCCGCAGCTCTCTAAGAAAGCAAGGAAAATAAATAATACTAACATCTGTGGTACGAATCCTAAAACTGCTCCGACACCGGCTACGATACCGTCAAGGATCAGTCCCTGTAACCAGTCAGCACAGCCGATTGCATTTAATCCGCTCTCAATTGCAGGTGGAATGATCTCACCAAACAATACATCATTCGTCCAGTCTGTTACGAATGCACCAACAGTTGTAACAGATACAAAGTAAACAATAAACATGACCACTGCAAAGATCGGTAATGCCAGCCATCTGTTTGTCACGATACGGTCGATCTTATCGGATGTTGTCAGTTTTTCTTTGGTGTTCTTTGTGACACAGTCACCGATGATAGAGGAAATGTATACATATCTCTCGTTTGTGATAACACTCTCGGTATCATCATCAAATTTATCCTCCATCTCTTTGATCTGTGCAGATACATCCGGGATATTTGTCATCATTTCCTGGATCTTGTCATCTTTCTCCAGTAATTTGATCGCAAAGAATCTCTTCTGTTCTTCCGGCATTCCTTTGATCTTGCCTTCAACTTCTGCAATAATATCCTCAGCCTCTTTGGAGAACTCGTGCGCAACAACTGCTGCTTTTCTGCTCTCTGCAAGCTTCACTGCCTTCTCAGCTGCCTCTTTGATGCCGGTTCCTTTTAAAGCGGAAATCTCAACGACTTCACAGCCTAATTTTTTACTTAATTTATCTGTGTGGATTTTCTCACCGCTCTTCTCCACAACGTCCATCATGTTGACTGCCATGATGACCGGAATACCTAATTCCATAAGCTGTGTGGAAAGGTAAAGGTTACGCTCGATGTTTGTACCGTCGACGATATTTAGGATCGCATCCGGTCTCTCAGCGATGAGGTAGTTTCTTGCAACTACTTCCTCAAGTGTGTATGGAGATAAAGAATAGATACCCGGTAAGTCCATGATAACGACATCTTTATGTCCTTTTAATTTTCCTTCTTTCTTCTCTACCGTAACACCCGGCCAGTTACCAACAAACTGGTTGGAACCTGTCAGAGCGTTAAATAATGTTGTTTTACCGCAGTTTGGGTTTCCTGCGAGTGCAATTTTAACTGCCATGATCAACTCTCCTTCTTTGCTTCTATGTAAGTTTTCCATCTCTGGATCTCTGTGCCTTTTCTTTTAGAAAGTATGCAGGCACTACTCATTCTCATAACATTTTCGTCTTTTCTGGTTAGTTATATGTAACCCATAGGCAAAAAAAATTATTCTACTTCAATCATCTCTGCATCCGCTTTACGAAGGGATAATTCATATCCACGTACCGTAACTTCAACCGGATCTCCAAGCGGTGCTACCTTTCTGACAAAAATATCCACACCTTTTGTGATACCCATGTCCATGATTCTTCTCTTAACCGGACCTTCGCCAGTTAATTTTTTGACTTTTACTGTCTGACCAACAGCGGCTTCTTTCAATGTCATTTTCTAACGGCTCCTTTTTTCTTTTTAAAAATCATCTATCAGCAGACAGGAACGCCCTGTCATTGCTTACTTTTGTCACAGACCGACACTTTATACCATGATCTTGTTTGCCATGTCTTTTCCGATTGCAACTCTGGAATCTTTGATATTCACGATCATATTACCGCCAATCTCTGATACCACAGTAACAGCTCCTCCGACTACGAATCCGAGGTTTTCTAAAAATCTTCTGGTTTCTTCTTTTCCACCAACTTTTTTGATTGTATTTTCTTCACCTGTTTTGACCATTGTTAAAGGCATCATCTTTCCCTCTTCCTCATCTTCCAAAAGACTATTGATAATCTTTTTCGTTTCTACGTTGGTTAGTATAATCTAACGATAGTTAGTTGTCAATAACTTTTTTATAATTTTATCCAGATTATTTTCTTTTGTATGGTTGCACAAAATTTTTATTATTTCCAAATGTAATTTCAGATTATAAAACAAAGAGTCGCATCCTCACGGAGTGTTTTGTTTTATAGGAATAATTTCCTATAAAGCAAAAAAAGAAGCCACCACACTTTGATTGTGTGATGACTTCTTTCGCATTTTATTTATGCCTGTTTTTTATTCTGTTTCAATTCTTTTTTCCATGCCATATAGCTTGTGTACTCTTCGCTCTTTTTGAACTTGCGTTTTTTCAGTATGAACATCACAAGTGAAAGGATGAATCCTACTACACCGATGGTCGCAATTGTCTTTAAGATCACAAGTAATTTTGGCTGTACAAATTTAATGGTTGTATTTTCGCCAACTCCGTTCATAGCAACAGAGTTTGCTAATACATACAGGTCATGGTGGCATGCCTCACGCATTGCTGTTACCATAACCGGATCATTTTTATATGCCGGTAATTCTTTGGTCACATACGGCATCATGGCATCATAGGTTGTAACACCACCTGCCATCACTCCGTCCGGACCATTGACATATGGGTTAAGAACGTTATCTGTGATGGTAAGTCCATTGCTGCCCCACTCATTTCTCATGATTCCGGTCATCAATCCTTTGTTACCTCCGGACCAGATGCATCCCCAACGTGTGTAAGCAACCATGGTTCCGTTTGCATTTCCTTCTTCAAATACATCCTGGAATGCTTTTAAATATATTTCACGTGCTGCCTGCTCAGTGAGCCATACGCCAAGACCGATACGATCCTGCTCGCAGTCGTTTAATGCAAAGTGTTTCATTACAACATGAACACCTTTTTCCTGGATAGCTGCCACTTCGTAAGCACTCATTTTTCCGGAAAGGAATCCGTCTTCACTGTAGTACTCGAAGTTACGTCCACCATAAGGAGTTCTGTGGATATTGTTACCCGGTCCGTAAAGAATCGCAACGCCTGCAGACAGACAGTTATTACCGATCACTTTACCAATCTCTGTCATAATATCCGTATTGAAAGTTGCTGCCATCACATCCTCAGATGTAAATGCAGTTGCTGTCAGTTTTTCTTTATCCGTATTGCCGAATAAGGAAGCAGTCAGTCCCTGTGGTCCGTTCTCATCACGGGAACCCGGAGCCTGGATTGATTTGATCGGCATTGTCCAGTGGAAGGAGTCGCCGATTAAAGTTACCATCTCATCATAGGTAAGCTGGTCTAATAAAGTATCCCAGTCAGCATCGTCGTAATCTTTACCGATCATATCGTATAAAGTAAGACCATTTTTTGCACCTAATGTCGGCATCTCTACCGTATCATAATCTGCTGCATCATACTGAACTACCTGCAGGTCATCGATCATAGTATCTGTTAATGCAAATACCGGAGATTCTGCTGGGAATGTTCCCTCCCAGTCATTACGTGAAAGGTAAGTTACGGAGTTATCTCCGGCACCTTCGTAAAGGTTCATATCGGAATCAGATAACTGGTTTGTCACCTCTGCACCGCTCTTAGATACTGCATAAGTAGTGGTGTCTAATGTATCATTTGTCCACTGGAATGTAAGTTCTGCATTACCTTCTGCATCCATTCCATTCTCAGTTGTAAATCCTTTTGCTGCAAGAATGTTGTTCACAGCATTGTGTGCATCTGTTGCTGCTGTAAAATAGTAATCGCCTGCATCTAAAATGTAAGTACCTGCACCATATGCATCATAAGATGCGATATCTGCTCTGTCTACATTGATTGTTAATGTCTGGGACTCACCCGGAGCTAAAATATCTGTTTTGCCGAATCCGCATAACTGTACTGCAGACTTCTCTACAGAATTCTCTTTGTCATACTCTGTATATGGAGACTGTGCGTAAATCTGAACGGTCTCTTTTCCAGAATAAGTATCGCCTGTATTGGTAACTGTCACATTAAAGTTATAAGAATCTGTCGCAGCATCATAAACGCCCGTCATGTCACTGTACTCGAAATCTGTATAGCTTAATCCATAACCGAATGGGAATGCCACATCATCGCTGTATACATAGCTTCCTGCATTTCCGGTTCCCATAACCGTGTCTTCATAACGTGTTTCATAATATTTGTATCCAACGTAGATACCTTCCTGATATACCATGTAGCTTTTTGCTTTTTCAGGAACCAGTTCTTCTGTATAGCCTTCATAAGTAACAGGGGTAAAGTTTGCCATAGCCGGGGAAGACATATTATCGTAGCAATAAGTATCTACAAGGCTTCCGGATGGATTGACGTTACCTGCAAGGATATCCGCCACTGCATTGATACCTGTAATTCCGACATCGCCGATCCACAGACAGGCATCTACATTATAAGTATTGTCTTTTAAGAAATCTACCTGTAATGCATTTGCAGAGTTGATCAGCACAATGATCTTGCTCACTGTTCCGTCTGCTTTCATTGCTGCCACATTGGAAAGCATTTCTTTTTCATTGTCATCTAATGCAAGGTAATTGACATCACCGTATGCCAGGTCAGCCCCCTCACCGCCTACACGGGATAATGTGACGATCGCCGCATCTCCATAAGAGCTTACAGAATCTTTCACTTCGTCTGTGTACTCATTCCATGGAACTTCAGTTACAACGGCACTTGCAGTTGCGATCGTACCACCACTTCCACGTTTGTACATTCCCATCTCTTCTGATTCATAGAAGTTCCAGAGTGTTTCATTTACGTTGAAACCTGTTTTTTCCATTGCAGTTTTTAAGGTGTCTGCTGTGGAAGCATCAATGTTACCGGATCCTGTACCACCATAAACAAGGTTTACAGATGAATTGGAAAACAGACTGACATTGGCACCCTCTGCCAAAGGAAGTGCATTGTTCTCATTCATAAGAAGCGCTGCACCTTCTGCCTCCACCTGCTGAACAAGCTGTAATCCATAGTCAACCATATCTTCTGTAGACTCAAAGTCAGAGGTAAAGTACTGTGCGCTTTGATCCTCATTCTTTAATTTCCAGAATGTTCCTCCGACGAAAATAGCCAGTGAATTATCAAAAACATTTAATAAACTGTACAGCGGCACAAAGATCACTGTCAGAATTGCACATGCAATTGATAATCCTTTCCATGGACGGATCGCTCTGTGTTTTGCTTTACGGAAAGCCTTCTTGCGGACTTTCACTTCTTTTTTGTTCTCTCCCATAAATTTTCTCCATTTCTTTTTTCAAACTTCGTCATTTTGACGGAATTTATTTATGATGTGTCCTTATTTTATTAAAATTTTGTTAAAAAATCAACAAAGTGGACTTAGTCGGTTCATTTTGTGACGTAAGTGGCAAAAAAATACAGCCTATAAGACTTTCATCCTATAAGCTGTATCTTTTGCATAAATTATGTTTTCTATAATTTTTATTTTAATCCTTTTGTTAATGGAATTAACATCAACAATGCGATAATTCCGACAAGTCCGATCACAACACCAAGTACCATTTTTCCGAATACCATGCATAAGCACATACCGATTCCAAATAAAAGTGCTCCAAACACAGACAAGATGATCGTGCCGACTGTTTTTCCATTTAAATGGATTGGCTCTTTTCCTTCCATTCTTCTCCAGACGATCAGCGTGATAAGAAGAATTACAAGTCCAATCACTCCTGCGATAACTCCCTGCCGAAACATTCCCCATTCCCCGATCAGTGCCATGCACATGCCAAGTGCGAAGAATACCATTCCGATTGTTCCAAGTATTAATGCTGCAAAATTACTTTTTTTCATGTTTGTTTTCCTCCACTACTTTCTTTCCTACTTTTCCTGTTTTTAACTGATATTCAGCCATAATGTATTCCTCCGTTTTTCTGTTGGTTTTGATTGCTTTACTTTATGGACTGATTCTAACGTCCGATTGTTTCGTTATTGCTTATGTTTTGTTTTAGAATTGTTAATGTTTGGGGGAAAATTAAAATAAGACTTTTTTGATATGACTTTCGATACTTGACCCATTAGAGTGCGCCGCAAGGCACACAAACTAAATATCCGCCATATCAAATCGGATATGGCGGATACATTTAGAAAAACATTTTAAATATTTTGCTCGTCTACTTGACAAGAGAGTGACCATATTTCAAACATATTCCCTTCTTCTTACATCCGATTTCAAAATATTTATAAAATATATCTCACATTAATTCATATGTTTTCTTGTAGCATCTTCCTGTCGCTTCTTCTCTGCTTCCTGAAAGATTCTGTCCGCTTCTTCCTTCCGTTTCCTTTCTTCCTCTGCAAAAAAGGAAAGCCCTTCTTCTGTCGTTACGAATCCGTTTTCGCTGCTCAAGTTATCTGTGAGTGTCGCAAGATACGAAATCTTGGAACGGATAACTGGATGCTGCTTTAACGTGTAGACTTCTCCAATCTCCAAACCCGTGACATCCAGAAAATGTTTTACAGCCGGTTCAAATAGCTTCTCGGCATATGCACCCTGTTCTGCTTCCATCTGTTTCGTTAAGCGTTCGTATTCATTCCGATACGGAAGATCGGTCAGCATAGGTTCTTTATAAATACAGACATCCATGCGTTTTATCCCATGAATCTTAAACAGTGCGACAATTTCAGGATACTTGGTTTTCGGAAACCGGCAGTAGTACCCGATAAACTTCCCTTTTACCTCTCTTGTGTACTTGTTGTATTTATCTGCTTCGGTTATATACACCTTTGCATACCAGATCAGTGCAGCCGCAAATGCGATTGCAAGAAGGAAATGTACCTGCCAGAGACCTCCAAATCCAAATACTACAAAAAAGAATACTAATGCGGCTCCGATTGCACTACCCTCATCCTGAATCTGGCGGTTTTTCTCTACCTGATACAGCCCAACAAATAGTCCTGCAATAGAGAGGACTACAGCGGACCACAGACAGTTCTCAAACCATATCTCTGGAAGCAGGAAATACAATGGAATTAACAGCAGTATTGGACCGAATATCCAACATATCAGCAAGCCAGATTCCCTTGCAATCTTATCCTGTTCACGTCTTGAAAGCGTGTTATATCCTTCGACAGACTTCACCGCCTGTCTTGTATTCATCATTTTTTTTAACATCATCTATCTCCTGTAATTTATTGATCAATTTAACATTGGTAAAATCATTGTTTTATACCTCCTTGTTTCATAGCCTCTCGCATACCACCCTGCACCGTTTTTTATGGAATGCAATGCCATACGCTAAAATTTCACATCTGCCATTCTCCCTGAGTGCTTCATCGTATCTGCGATTTTTAATCTGCGCCATTGCATTTTCACATGCTTTGTCAAGACCGCCAATAGATGCCGCATGCTTTACCTCAATGATAATGCCTGCATCCGGATTCTCCGGTTCTATGAGAATATCACTATACCCGTCTCCCGACTCTCTGTTCGATTTTATCAGCCAGTCCGGGTTACTTCCCCGCAGCAAACCTAATAACAGTCCATGATAAAAGTTTTCTTTCTGTTCCTCACGCGCTTTTGTATCCAGCACGCTGATCATCCTGCTCATGATAACATTCAACTGTTTCTGCAATCCTTCTGCATCCGCTTCCAAAATTGCCTTTGAAAACTCTGGCATTGATTCTTCTTTTGCAACAGAACGCTGAAACCATTCCTGTATTTGCAGAACAAATACCTCATGAACTTCCCTATTCGGAATAACCAGCTCGTAGACACCACTCTCTGGATTTCCTATATTCGTAAGATACCCTGTTGTAAATAAAACACTCCATACATTATCTATGCTGTTCTCAATTTCATCGTAGGTTAAATCCAGACGAATCCTTTTTGTTACCGATTCTCCGGCAACAAGCCGCTCTATTTCATCCTTCGTTGATTGATCTGCCTTATCCACGAAAAGTTTTACCAGATCATTTCCACTGCTATTGATCCAGAATGCACTTGGTTTTGCATTAGAATCTGTCAATAATTTTTTCACAAAATTAATGACATCCCACGGACAGTATATATCGGCGTTGCCAAAATGATATCCATCGTACCACTCTTTTATATCCGAATAACGATTTGTACAATGATAATATTTTAGCATCTGCATCACTTCTGCATCTGTGAATCCAAAACCTTCCTCATGCTCTATATCAACGATCGAATTAATCTCAAAATTATTAAGTCCGGTAAAAATGCTCTCCTTAGAAACACGTAAACACCCTGTGAGTACCGCAAACTGCAAAAATTCATTTGTCTTTAGCGCCTGCCCGAAAAGTCCCCTGATGAGCGAAACCATCTCCTGATAATACCCATTCTTAAAAGCCTTATCCAACGGAACATCATACTCATCAATAAGGATTACCACTTTCTGATCGTAGTGCAGATAAAGCAACTGTGAAAGCAGTCTTAAACTGTCAACAAGATTAACGTCCTCATTCAAAAGCATTTTTTCAAATTGTTTTCGATCTTCAACCGTCAGCTTATCACTTGTTTTCAGATAATAATGTCTCCGGACCTCGTTATTAATAATGGTCATAAGCATTTTCTGTGCATCTGCAAAATGAAGTCCCTCTACTCCCTTAAGCGATAAAAAAATAACAGGATACTTTCCCATGTATTCCGCACACAGTTTTTCTTTTTCCGAAATATACAAGCCCTGAAAAAGCGATTTCTCTGCACCAATTTCAAAAAAGCTCTTTAGCATACTCATATTGAGTGTTTTGCCGAAACGGCGCGGTCTGGTAAAAAGAGTCACTTCACCCCAGCTTTGTAAAAGCTGCTCAATCAATTTTGTCTTATCCACATAATAAAAACCTGCTTCACGTATTTTTTTAAAATCATCTATTCCAACCGGTAATTTTAATGTATCATTCATGGAAGCCTCCAAAAAAAATCCGCTATACTATTTACATAGTATAACGGATTCCTACTAAAAAAACAATTCTCTTACTTTATTCCTGCCGGAATTCTTCCGGTACGTCCTCATAAGTTTTCCATTTGTCCATGGCATCTTCCAATGTCATGCCTTCGCTTACCGCGTGTTTTCTCGCTGCATTGACTGCCTGGATTTCTTTCATCTTTGCTCCGGTTAAGGTGTAACCCTTCATGGCCCAGAGTGTTGCAAGCCATGCGATCATTGGAACGATACAGAACAGGATTAGAACAACGCCATGCATTCCGAAAGAATATGGTGTCTTGCTGTCCGGTAATGTCTGGATACCGATCATTGCAACTGCTGCACCAACGATGGTAGATCCAAGAGAACTTACTAATTTATCTACAAGTGAGAATAATGTTCCCATAATACCTGGCACATACTGTCCGGAACGGTATGTCTCATAATCGGAACAGTCTGCAACCATCGGAATCGGCATATCTGCTGTTGCATAATATGCACCATAACCGATACCAAAGAATAACACAAATAACACCGTGTATACATTGATGGATCTCAGGCTTAAGTTAAATGCCGGAACCCCCTGATTCCATAACAACAACAACACTAAAACTCCAATGTACATGACCAGTGCAAGCATTGTATAGCGCACCAGTGAAGCTTTCTGTCCATGCTTCTGTGATGTCTTTACCGTCAAAAGGAAGAACGGAACAGAGAAAATATATCCGACGATCATCATTGGAAGATACAGTCCGCCGTAGTCTCCCATCATTGCTCCGTAAAGCATACAGAGTACTGTCATATTCGTTGCGATGGAGAAAGCAAGCTTACATCCCGCTCCTGCGACCATAAGACGCTGCAGCTCTTTGTTTGCTTTTAAAATAGCAACATATTCTTTTAATTTTACTTTTTCCTGTTTATTGCCAACACCGAAAAATTCCGGTCTGTCTTTCTCCCAGATACCGATCACTGCAAGAAGTGTCAGCACTGCAGATACCACGATGGCAAGCGGGATCATAAAATCAAAAAAGTTTGCGCTGTTATAGCCGCCAAGACGGTCACCTAAAATCGGTGCCAGAAACTGTACAAGTCCCATACCGATCAGGCTGGCGATCGTATTAAAAATAGTAAACATCGGGCGCTGTTTCGGATCGTTTGTCAGACAAGTCTGTCCGGAACGGGTACAGGCTGTCTGGAATGTGTATCCGATAACATATAATGCATAAAATAACACAAAACATGCATAGCGCAGCCACTGCATGTCCGGTGCGATGATCCTCGTTCCAAAATACAGTAAAATGGAAGAAACGATCATGATCACATTTCCGATCACCATGTATGGACGGAATTTACCGAATTTTGAATTTGTCCGGTCGATCAAAGCTCCGATGATTGGATCCGTCACGGCATCAAAAAGACGCATAACGGTTACCATTGTCGTTGCAAACATAAGCGCAAGTCCTAACACTCCGTTTGCATAATATGCGATAAAATTCATGGTGAGGATATAATAAACATTTGTCGCACCATTGTTCATCGGGAACAGCACAAGCTGATACGGTTTTGCCCGGTTCATTCCGGCTGCCTGTGCAGTGGTTTTTTCTTTTTGATTACTCATTATTTCTTCTCCTTTGGAATATCCTGCTAAAATCTATACCCAGTTTTCACTCTTTTTCGCTTCTTTTTTCAGCTTATAATCCGGATTCTCTTTTTCTGTGTGATGAAGTACCATCGCATCCTTCACACTTCCGGCTACAGCTTCGATCTTATTCTCTTTTTCCATAGGAAGCTGGAAGGTAAAAATATGATTTCCGCTCTTCTGCTCGATCAGCTCTCCGTTATTGTATAAGGATACGACCGGCTGGTTTGTGTAAACTTTAATGGTCGTTGTATCCTCAGAACGGTCACTGCGGCGTGATCCACACAGATGTACAAATGGTTCGTCACTCCAATATGCTTTATATAAGAAGAAACTGTCTTTCTTTGTCTTGCGGTCAAATGTCACAAGTCCCTTATGGTTCATGCCCGGCTCGCCGCCCTGATTTCTAGCATCTGCCGCAAAATCAAACATATTCCACACATAAGTGCTCCACATAAATGGATGACGCTCGAAACATTTGATCATATACTCATGATATTTTGCCTGATATTCCTCAGTATGGTCTCCACGTCTCGGTCTTCTGCTGTGAAGGTTTGGCATACCTTCCGCGCCATACTCGGAATAACCGATCGGGCGGTTCGGGAATACAAGGTGGAAAAATCTTAAGAACAGATCATTTAAGAAAAATCCCGGTACATACCATCCCAGATATAAATTCCATCCAACCAGATCTGTGATGTGTGCAGAACGGTTAAATGGTCCGCACATTGCATAACATGCTAACGTTGTCAGTCTTGTCGGGTCCATCTTGTGGCAAAGATCATTTAACACATGATGATTGTCCAACATATCTTTTTTGTCCTTTGTACTGATGGTAATCTCATTGGATACGCCCCATACTACAATTGACGGATGATTGTAATTCTGAACGATCAGCTCTCTCATCTGGCTGATGGTGTTCTCTCTTCCGCCCGGCATATGTTCCGAAATGTATGGAATCTCTGCCCATACGACCATACCTCTCTCATCACAGAGATCATAAAAATACTGGTCATGCTGATAGTGTGCGAGACGAATCGTATTTGCCCCAAGTTCGCAGATCATATCCATATCTTCATCATGGTTTTTTGTTGAAATCGCATTTCCTAATGCTTTAAAATCCTGATGTCTGGAAACTCCGTGAAGTGGATAATGCTCTCCGTTTAAGAAAAATCCCTTCTTTGGATCTACCGAAAAAGTACGGATACCAAAACGGTTCGTGATCTCATCCTTCACTTCCCCATTTACGGTCAGCGTTGCAACTGCCGTATAAAGGTATGGATTTTTTCTTCCATGCCAGCGGATTGGATTCTGGATATTAAGATTTACGTCACATCCGTTCCCTTCTGCAACTACTTTTCCGTCCTGATCTTTGATCTGAACGTTTACCTGTGCTTCCTCTGTATTGGTAAATGTTTCGATATGAACATTCGCTTCGTTCTCTTTTACTTCCGGTGTGATCTTAATTCCGTTACTTCCGAGGTAATCTAAGTCAAAATGCTCTTTTGACACGATCAGGAAACGGACATCGCGGTAAATTCCGCCATAGAACGTAAAATCGGCTTTCTGCGGATATACTTTTCCATTGACGGAGTTGTCCACGGTCACTTCCAGTTTATTCCGGTCTTCTAAAACCTCTGTGATATTGATGCGGAATGTGGAATATCCGCCATCATGATGTGCAAGTTCTTTTCCGTTCACAGTCACATCACTGCTTGCATTTACACCAAGAAACTCCAGATATACTTCCTCTGCCTCCGGATCAAATTCCGGTTTTTCAAATGTTTTCTCATAGTGGCAGGTTCCTCTGTAGTAATCATTTCCTCCGTCCTGTCCGTCTTTTGCATTCCATGTATGTGGCAAGTTCACCTGCTCTTGTCTGTTGTCAGGTCCAATGAAAAGCCACTGCTCCATCAGATTTTGAATTCGTCGCATATAACACATCCTTTTTATTATTTATGGTGCCTGTCACTTTGTATCGTTTCAGGCTATTTTTATATATTGTTCCAATTTCAATACATAAATAATAAATAAAATTCGTTAATTTTTCAACGAACCTGACTTAGTCGGTGCTTTTTGTGACGTAAGTGGTGTTCCTTTGTAAATACGAAACCGTCTATCCAAACTATATGTATAATTCAGACAGACGGTTGTTCTTTTACTTCACCGGGAGCAGCACTTCCAGATTGAAACAGTTCATCTCTGTGGATACTGAGATATCCCCCCCGTATTTCTCTGCAATGTGCCGGATACTCTTTAACCCGATCCCGTGATACTGCTTGTTTTTCTTCGTGGTCTTTGGCAGATCATCCTCATACTCCGGTGCCCGCTCGATTGGATTCGAAAAACGGATATATAAAAAATGCTGCTTTTCTGCAACACAGATATCGATAAACCTCATCTCTTTCTCTGAAAACTTTTCCACACATTCGATGGCATTATCTATGGCATTCCCAAACAGCGCATAAATATCAATGGAATCCATGAAGAACAGCTTCTTTCCATCGATCACACAGTGCATGGTAATATCTCTTGCCTCACAGATCAGGCTCTTCTCTGAGAGCAATGTATCCAGAATCTCATTTCCTGTTTTTACGATAGAGTCGTAAATGCGGATTGACTGTTCCAGTTCTTTTAAATTTTTCTCCCGTTCTGTCGGGTTTTCAATATGCCGCATTGCAGCCACCTGATACTTCAGATCGTGACATTTGCGGTCGATCACCTGCATCTGGTCTTTCGCGATCTCGTACTGCTTCTTCTGCTGGTACCACATGCGCTCCATCAGCGCATACTCCTGCTTTACTTCGCTTTTTTTGAAAAGCTCTGCCTGCAGATACAAAAAAGTCACGCAATATAACTGAACCAGAACCGCAAGATTGGATTCTCCACGGTTCTGGTAAAAATTGTAGTAAGAGAACAAGGATAAGAAAAGCACTGCTGCTGCTGAGAGTGTTCTTCTTGGTCCTGCCTGGTAAAATCCATTTCTTGGAAGCCAGCGAAACAGTGTGATGGACAAAAGCAGATACATTGCCGCAAAAAACAGGAGAGAAAAGAGATATTGCAGCACCCGCGGCTGCTGTTCAATGGCAGAAACGCGATGTAGACTGTTCCAGATAATATTGATACAATGATATACAATGAGCGGCCAGACCGTACAATAAATCATTTCCCAGCTTATTTTTTTGCTGATCAGTCCAACAGCGATCATCGTGATCACAAAACGCATGAAAAACTCTGCGATCAGATGTTCCCCGATTGCCGGAATGAGCAGTCTTGCTGCAAGCATGACACACCAAGCCCCACAAAGTATCAGACCGTTTTTTATTTTTTTCTTTTCCATGACATGCAATGGCATGAGAAACAGATACACACATACCAGCAATAAAAAATCCTGAAAAATCATGATACCAAAATCACGAACCATTCTTAACTTCTCCCTACACTGCGGATGAGTGCCGTCATAAAGTTTTTCTTACTGCGGCGGCTGATCTGCAGTTCCTCTCCTTCTACGATCACCGTGTCATCCTTAATCTCTGCAACATGTGTCAGACCTACCAGACACCAGTTGCTACATTTTGCAAACAGCCCCTTTGGAAGCTCCTCTTCCACATTTTTCAAGCTTCCGCGCACCTCAAAATTGCCCTGTTTTGTGTGATAGCGCAACACATGATTCTGGATCTCCACATAAAAAATGTCTCTGGAATCAATCTTTTTGACGCCGGTTCCCGTCTGGATCATCACCGGTTTGCTTCCGCGGTTCTCCACCAGCTGCATGGCACGATCCATCTTATTGGCAAAATTCAGGTACTGGATCGGCTTTAAGACAAAGTCCAGTGCGCCCACTTCATATCCTTTGATCGCATAGTGCGCCATGTTCGTGATAAACATAATGACTACCTGGGCATCCTTTTTACGGATCTGCTCTGCTGCATCCATACCGTTTGTTCCAGGCATCTCAATGTCCATCAGGATAATGTCATAATCTCCGTTATAAACTGCCAGAAAATCATCCGCTTTCTCAAAGGGTGTCGCCTCAAATGCTGTATCACGTTCCTGTTCATATTGTTTTATATAAGTAAAAAGTGTGTCACGATAACCCTGATCGTCTTCCACAATTGCTATCCTGTTCATGTCTGCCCTGCTCCATCTTTATGAATCCTGCATTTTACAGTGTACCTTGTTTTCCACCGTAACCTTTATTATAACAAGTCTGATTTCCAGTGTCCAGTGTTCCATGCCGTCAGTTTTCTTACGCAGTAAAACAGCAAGTGTTTTACTGCTGATTAATCATGCTCCCACAAGCAGGATAACGGACGGAAGGTATATCCCATGTCCTCCCATCTTGTGAGCAGCTCATCTAAAATTTTACCATTGGTGGATGATGTATTATGTAACAATACAATTGCGCCCGGATGGATGCGTCCGATCAGTTTTCCATAAGCCTCCTCCTCTGTCGGCTGTGCATCCGCATTCCAGTCCACATAGGCGAGGCTCCAGAAAAAGGTCTTATACCCCAATTCTTTTGCCATCGCAAGATTCTCTGTGCTGTATTTGCCCTGCGGTGGTCTGTAATACTTTGTCATCTCCTGTCCGGTCACTTCCTGAAACAAACTGCTGACTGCATCGAGCTCTTTCTGAAACGACTCTTTGTCCGAGATTGCCGACATATCCGGATGATGATAGGTGTGATTTCCCACCGTGTGTCCCTCTGTAACCATCCGTTTGACCAATTCCGGCGCACTCTCCAAAAAATGTCCCACGACAAAAAAAGTTCCCGGTGCATTGTGTTTTTTGAGTGCATCCAGAATTGCTTCTGTATTACCATTCTCATAGCCGCAGTCAAATGTGAGATAGATCACCTTTTCCTCTTTACTTCCTATATAATAGGTATCATACTGCTTTAACTCATCCGCCGTGGCATTTCCGGTCGGCTGCAGTTCCTTTCCAGACTCGCCAAAGCCAAGTCCCCAGTTATCGACTGCCGCCTCGATGTGCATCGTCTCCTCTGTTTCCCTGTCAGACTGCCACTTTGCCACGACGGCTGCGCTTCCCCAGCCGAATAAAAACATCACTGCAAAAAGCAGCAGGCTGGAACGGTATTTTAATAAGAATGCTTTCATTTTCTGCTCCGCATATCTTCTCTTTTTATGTATACGAAGCCAGACGTTGTCCTATTCATTTTGTTTATAACCACAGCGAGGACACACACCAACGCCCTTATAGATGTAACCGCAACGGTAACAGCAAATCGTATCGTGTTTTTCCTTTGCAAGATAAGATTCTTTTCTGGAAAATGGTTTTTCCTGCAGATAGCGCACAAAATCTTCTAGCACCTTTGCAAATTTTTCCATCTCTTCATGCTCCACTGCCAGCGGAAGTTTTGTCTTACTTCCATTCTTCTGATACACATAAATGCCCCGGTTTAATAGTCCTGTAACAGCCTGGATAGACTCAATATCCATCACCGGAATGTAATAGGAAGTCATCCATGCGCTGTAGTAAAGGTTCTCCGGTGTCAGAAGGACTCCCTCTTTCCCCGACTCATCTTTTGATCTGTCCACCAGAAGCACCGGATATTCAAACTTTCCGATTCCGTTTGCAAAATGTTCCACTGCCCCCTCAAAAACAGCCGTCTCCTCAGGTTCCGCCAGTCTCTGCCACACTCTTTTTGCCGGGTAAAAATGACACCGTTTCAGCTCTGTCATCCCGGCTTCGTCAAATGCATTCTGCAATTTGCTGACTAAAAGCCCGCACTCCTCCGTTTTGATCTTGGACATGCGCTGCTCCAGTTCTTTTAATGCATCGAATTTCAACTGTGGAAGGAAATCGCCATCCTCTAACTGCTTTGCTGCTTCGCTGGCATCCTCAAAATCCATCCTGCCGACATCTCCGCAGATTTCCTTTATTTTTTTCTCATCCATAGCACGAATCCTGTTCTCCACTTGTTCCGTGTACGGTCTGACAATATCCGGACTGATGTTTTCTTTTTTTATGTCATCCAGCAGAGAAACCAGTTCCTCTCTTGTTTTTCTTCCCGGCTGGTTGACAAGCCGCTGCACCTGCGTCAGACGCTTCAATTCCTCCTGGCGGGCCTGTCTGTCTCTCTCAGCATTTGTGGATGTGTCTGCACTGCCTGTTGATGCGGCATACTTTGATGCGTTTCCACTGTCTACTGATGAGCCGTATTTTGATGGAATTCTGCTGTCTGCCGGTGTTATATTTCCGGATGGATTCTTCCTTCCTGTTGTTGACGCATTTTCTGATGATTTTGTATTTTCAACCGATTCTGTTTTCTTTTGCGGACTCCTCTCAAATGTCTGCTCTGCATTTCTTGCACGCCCTGTTTTTTCTTTTGCAGATTGCGTTTCCTCTACTGACGTACCGTTGGTTTTCTCTACCGTTTTTTTCTGTGTTTTGTCTATAACCTTTTCTGTGCTCTGCCGTGGATTTTCCTTACTGTTTTGGTTGTTTTCCCACACTGCGCCCTTATTTTCCTGCGTTTTTTCTCTTGCTCTTCCTGTAATTGCAGAGGAATCTTCTCTTAGTTTTTCCACAGTTGTTGTGGCATTTTCTTTTGCTTCTTCCAGATTTGCATGAGATATTCCACTTGATTTTCCCGCAGTTACAGGTGCGTTTTCCCTCGGTTTCTCCGAATCTCTTCCCGGCTTTCCAAATGTTCTCTCAGAGTTTCCATCCGATTTGTCTACATTTTTTTTCGTTTTGCCTGATTCTTCTGCATTACGTTCCAATTCTGTATCCGGCTCATCTTCCGCGGCTCTTTCCGTATCTGCATCCTTCTCATCATCTGCGTCGCAATCCGCATCTGTTTCCATCTCATCCTCGCCGCGGATTGCTTGCTCCAAACGTCTTACACCTTCGTCCGAATAAAATCCTTCTTCCATTTTCCGCAGAGTGTGAAACAGTTCCTGCTCTGACACTTCCGGCAGATGCTCGATCAGTTCTGTAATTTCCTGTTCCTCATCCTGTAACGAAGATGCGTCTGCACATTCCATCTCCATTGCCATTTTTTTGTCCACATACTCATTGTATTTTGTATTCACATTCCGTCCGGCAGTACGTCCCAAAAGTTCCTGATAATCCTCATAGGCAGCCTCATCCCGCTCAAAGTCCATTTTGTATACATCCCCATCCACCAACAGACGCTTTGGTCTTGGCGTATACATGCAACAGCACTTTTTACAACTGTAAACGCGGGCAATGCGGACTGCCCCCTCTTCTGTCTCAATCTGAAATTCCCTGCCTTCCGGGTAAACTGCCATGTAAAGCTGGCTTCCACACTTCGGGCACAGATATCCGGCCAGATAAAAGTTATTTCCGATCCGGTTCCGTCTCCGCTCTGCAAGCGTGGTATCCCGCATCAAAAAACTGCTCGCCGCCTTTTTCCAGACCAGCTTATGCCACAATCCCTGCGGCTCCTCTTCCTCCGGCAGTAAAACCTCCTCGGGTTCATCTGACAGCACTGCCTCGATCACGTCCTCATAGGTCAGACGGATTTTATTTTTATAGAAGCGGAAATGTTCCGGTCCATACTGCGATTCCACCTGAAATTCCCCAAGGATCTGCGCAAACAACCGGTTCAGCTGCACATAATCTTTGTCCACACGGAGTCCCTTGATATTTCCCCACTTTCCAAACGCATAAAGCACCATATTCAAAATATCCCGCACATTTGGGTGCTGCTCCACGGCAGCGATCATCTGCTCCTCTGCTTTCAGTTCAATAATATTCGTCACCACAAGCTTCGTATCAAAGTTGAAAAAAAGTGACCGCACGCTCCCCTGCAGAATCAGATAATCCCCAATCACAAAAAACATGCCGTTCCACTCCACAGGCACATCCATCATTTTGATCAGTTTCTGAAAGGTTAAATTCAATTCTTTATCCGCTTTTAAAACTATCATGTTATCCTCCGTTCTCTTGTGGTTATTATACCATGAACTTCAATTAAGTTTATAAAGTTTTTATATATTCTGTAAACACCTTATTTTTCTGCTTTCGCCCGTTCATTGTTAGCACTCATTTAAAAAGAGTGCTAATTTTCTATTGACTTTTGCAGACAAGGGTTATAAAATCCTAGATATAAGTTGAAATGCAATGATTCAGATATTTGATAAGTGCATTTTATAACAGAGTATAAAATAATTAGTTTTACTTATGGATAGAAAAAGGAGTGTTATATTATGGCTGAGAAACATGGAAATCTTTCAATCAACAGTGATAACCTTTTCCCGATCATCAAGAAATGGTTATATTCCGATCACGATATCTTCTATCGTGAATTGATCAGTAATGGCTGCGATGCCATCACAAAATTAAAAAAACTGGATATGATGGGCGAGTACGAATTACCTGCTGACTACAAGGCAAAAATCCAGATTATTGTAAACCCGGACGAAAAAACATTAAAATTCATTGATAATGGTCTTGGTATGACAGCTGATGAAGTAGAGGAATATATCAACCAGATCGCATTTTCCGGTGCTACTGATTTCATCGAAAAATACAAAGACAAGGCAAACGACGATCAGATCATCGGTCATTTCGGACTTGGTTTCTACTCTGCATTCATGGTTGCGGATCAGGTAACGATCGATACTTTATCTTATAAAAAAGGTGCCACACCTGTCCACTGGGCATGTGACGGAGGCACAGAATTCGATATGACAGCCGGCACAAAAGAAGGTGTCGGTACTGAGATCACTTTATACCTGAATGAAGACTGCCTCGAATTCGCAAACGAATACCGTGCAAGAGAAGTCATTGAGAAGTACTGCTCTTTCATGCCTACCCCAATCTTCTTATCTAAGGCAAATGCTGAGACAGAATATGAAACCATCGATGCAGCAGATAAGTTAGATACTGATACCGTTGTGGAAGAAATCCACGAGGAAGCAAAAACAGAGGAAAAAGAAAATGAAAACGGTGAAAAAGAAGTCGTTGAAGTTTCCCCTGCAAAAGAAAAATTAAAAATTGTAAAACGACCGGTTCCATTGAACGATACCAACCCATTATGGGCAAAGAATCCAAAAGACTGCACTGACGAAGAATACAAGGAATTTTACCGCAAAGTGTTCTTAGACTACAAAGAGCCTCTGTTCTGGATCCACCTGAACATGGACTATCCGTTCAACTTAAAAGGAATTTTATACTTCCCGAAGATCAATACAGAATACGATTCTATTGAGGGAACTATTAAGTTATATAACAATCAGGTGTTCATCGCAGATAACATCAAAGAAGTCATTCCTGAATTCTTAATGTTATTAAAAGGTGTAATCGACTGCCCGGATCTTCCACTGAACGTATCCCGTTCCGCTTTGCAGAACGATGGATTTGTAAAGAAGATCTCCGAATATATCACCAAGAAAGTTGCAGACAAACTCATCGGCATGTGCAAGACCGAAAAGGAAAGCTATGAGAAATACTGGGATGACATCAGCCCATTTATCAAATTTGGCTGCTTAAAAGATACAAAGTTCTGTGACAAGATGAACGACTACATCCTGTTCAAAAACTTAGATGACAAGTATCTGACTCTTCCTGAATTATTAGTGAAGGAAGAAGAAAAGAAAGACGATGCGGAGGTATTAGACAAAGATGGTAATCCAATTACAAACACTGGCGATGCTGCTGCATCTGATAATACTGCTGATGGCAGCGACACTTCTGCTGACAGCGAAAAAGATGAACGTAAAGTTATCTACTATGTTACCGATAAAGTCCAGCAGGGTCAGTACATTAAGCTCTTCAAAGAACAGAACATGCAGGCAGTGATCTTAGATCACAACATTGATACCTCTTTCATCACACAGTTAGAGCAGCGCAATGAAAAATACAAATTCATGCGTATTGATGCGGATGTGACAGAATCCTTAAAGGATGAGACTTCTGCAGAAGATCTGAAAGCTGAGACAGATGCTTTGACAGAAGTATTCAAAAAAGCTCTGAACAACGATAAACTCACTGTGAAAGTGGAGAAGCTGAAAAATGAGAACATCTCTTCTATCATCACACTTTCCGAAGAAGGAAGACGTATGCAGGATATGATGAAGATGTATGCCATGAACGGTATGGGCGGCATGGACATGAATATGTTTGCTGCTGACCAGACACTTACTTTAAATGCTAACAACGAACTTGTAAAATATATTTTCGAGCACAAAGATTCCGAGAACATTCCGATGTTCTGCGAGCAGTTATACGATCTGGCTGTGCTCTCCAACCATCCGTTATCTGTAGATGAGATGACAAAATTCGTGGAGCGCAGCAATAAAATCATGATGCTGCTGGCAAAATAAATCGAAATATACCGGAGTTTAACGAACGTAGTGTCGCAGATTCTGCAGTGCTTTTATGGGTTGTGAGGGGCAGATATAAGCGCCCTCTCACAAGTCGTGATCTTATAGGTAATGAAAAAGAAAAACGGTATAAACGAAATATTATGTTTCTGTTCGCTGGACATTCCGATAGGCTTCTGAGCAACAATCTTGAGAAGCAGTGCTTCCCAAGATTGTTAGAATCCTATCTCCATAGCTCACAAAGAAAATAATATTTGTTTATACCGTTTTTCTTTCATTTACGCTGTGGATGACTTGTGAGAGGTCACTTATATTTGCCCAATTTACGCTGTGGCTTGCACCACAGAATCTGCCAATTTACGTTATAGAACTCACGGTTATGGGATGAGTGCCTATTGGGTAACGGCAGAAATCAATCTGTATTCCCATCATAATTTAAGTTCAACTTCTTTGGATGAATTTTAATAGAATAAAATAGATTTTCAAGTGTAATTATGGTAGAATCATGGTGTTAATGAGTTTGACTAATCATATTTACATGAACAGGTGAATGATTGAAATTACAGAGGAGAACAAATAGATGATTTCCATTGATACCAAAAGACTCCATCTTCGGAATGTATTGCAAAATGATGTGGATGTAATATTTGATTATAGAAATAATGAAATATGTGCTCGATATCAGAGAGGACAGGTAAAAGACTATGATGGAATCGTAAGTTTGATTGAACGCCGAAGAAATGATGAGATATCAATTGATTTTCCTTGTATGATAGCAGTAGCACTAAAGGATACAAATGAAATGATTGGTGAAATAGTTGTTATGCCAAAGGATCATACATTTTCTCTCGGCTATACTTTTTCTTATAAATATCATCGACAAGGATATGCTTTTGAAGCCTTAACTGTTTTGACTGAACATCTTCACAAGATGGCTCCGGAATGGGAGTTTATTAGTTTTACAGAATGTGAAAATATAGCTAGTATTGAATTGCTTAAGAAATTAGGATATAAGAATCTTGGCTATGTTCCAAGTCTGGATTCTCAAGCATTCGGCAAATGGACTACAATGGAAACGGAGGAAGAATTTGCTCATCTGGGCAAATAACTTCTGGGGGGTGGTTCACCAAGCGGCTATTTTTGTGTCTTGTCATTGCTCTTAGAACCAACGGTATTAACCAGAGTTTAATTGGCGTAGTGTCGCAGATTCCGTAATGCCTTTATAGGTTGTGAAGGGCAGATATAAGCGTCCTCTCACAAGTCGTGATTTTATAGGTTTATGAAAAGAAAAACGGTATAAACGAAATATTATGTTTCTGTTCGCTGGACATTCCGATAGGCTTCTAAGCAACAATCTTGAGAAGCAGTGGCTTCCCAAGATTGTTAGAATCCTATCTCCATAGCTCACGAAGAAAATAATATTTGTTCATACCGTTTTTCTTTCATTTACGTTATAAATGACTTGTGAGAGAACGCTTATACATGCCCAATCAACGTTATGGACTGCACCACAGAATCTGCAATTTACGTTATGAACCTCTGGTTATAAGACGGACGCCTATGAGGGAATGGCAAAAATCAATCTGCATTCTCAAAGTAAATTAATTATAACTTCTGTAAATAAATTTTAATAGAATGAAGTAGGATTGTAAGTGTAATTATGGTAGAATGCTGATATTAATGAAGTTGTTCAATCGGTATTTAACAGGAGAAATGATATTGTGAAACTTTTTTTGATTATCATTGCAATAATAATTATTTTGATATTAGCAATATACGTAAATCACCGCATTCGCTTAATAAAAGAGGCTAAATTTCTATCACCACTTGGAGAAATTGTTCAGGTTGATGGAAATAATTTGAGTGTCTATACCGAAGGAGACGGTGAAACAACACTGATTTTTATGTCAGGTGCAGGTACCAGTTCTCCAATCTTAGATTTCAAATCTCTGTATTCATGTTTGAGCGATAAATATAAAATTGCGGTTGTGGAGAAATTTGGATACGGATTCAGCGATGTTGTTGATAAAAGCAGAGATATTGATTCAATGTTGGAAGATACAATAGCCGCATTGACAGCTGCAGGGTTAAATGCACCATATGTTTTATGTCCTCATTCAATGTCCGGTCTTGAGGCACTATATTGGGCACAGAAATATCCCGATGAGGTGTCTGCAATTATTGGACTTGATATGGCGGTACCCTCGTATTACGAAAACATGCAAATCAATTTACCGCTTATGCGTATTTCAAGTTTTGCGGCAAAAATCGGAGTAACTCGTTTGATACCAGGGATTTCAGAAAGTGATGCGATTATAAATGGTACGTTAACCGATACTGAAAAGGAAATCTACAAAGCTGTTTTTTACAGTCGTACAGCAACAGTAACTATGATCAACGAATGTGAATCAGTCAAGGCAAATGCCAAAAAAGTTCAAGATATGGGCATTCCGCAAGTTCCAATGCTACTGTTTATTTCGGACGGCTCCGGCGGAACAGGGTTTGACAAAGAAACGTGGCGTAGAATACCGAAAGAGTATATTGCTCAAGCTGATAATGCAAAGTATATTGAATTGGACTGCCCTCATTATGTTCACGACTATGAATATAAAAAAATTAGTGAAAATATTATTCAATTTTTATTAAACCAATAAATTCTTCGGATTTCACTTACTGACAAATTCAATTTTGAGGAGGTGAACACTTTGGATATTGAGAAAGCTAAATCATATTACAATCAAATAAGAAGTGAAGATTTATGTGATTGTGATTATTGTAGAAACAATATTCATGAAGTCAAAGCAGCTTATTCTACCTTTTTTATAGGTACTCATCTCATAACCGTGAGTTCCATAACGTAAATTGCAGATCTTGTGGTGCAATTCATGACGTTGATCGGGCATGTATAAGCGTCCTCTCACAAGTCATTCACAGCGTAAATGAAAGAAAAACGGTACAGACAAATATGATTTCCTTCGTGAGCCATGGAGCTGGGATTCTAACAATCATGGAAGCTTCAGCTGAACATGATTGTTGTTCAGAAGCCCAGCGGAATGCCCGGCGAACAGGAACATCATATTTCGTCTGTACCGTTTTTCTTTTCATAACCCTATAAAATCACGACTTGTGAGAGGACGCTTATATCTGCCCTTCACACCCTATAAAAGCACCACAGAATCTGCGACACTACGCCAGTTAAACTCCGGTAATTTTAAAATATTCAATGCTTCCGACCAGCTTATCTGCGATCTCACGAAGCTGCTCTGCACTCTTATAAACCTGCTGGAAGGTATCCACAACCATCTCTGTCTCATCGTAAGTCTCTTTTGTGCCGGAAACGTTATCCTGTGCGATAGCAGAGAGATCTTCCACTGCCTGAAGCACTTCGTTGCGCGTGCTGGCAAGATTTTCCGTACTGTCCTTGATCTGGCGGATGCTCTGCATGGAATTGCTGATCTGGGAGATGACTTCCTCCACAACTTTCTGTGTCTCTGACATACTCTCGCTCTGGCTTATGATGATCTTCTGCATCTCTTCCATGATTTCGACTGCTTTGGAAGAATCATCCTGCAGTTCCTTTGCAGTCTCTTCAATCTCTTTACTGGACTGATTTGACTGCTCTGAAAGCTTCTTGATCTGTCCTGCAACAACTGCAAAACCTTTTCCACTCTCCCCTGCCCTTGCAGCTTCTATAGAAGCATTCAGGCTGAGCAGATTTGTCTCCTCTGCAATTGAAGTGATAAATTCGGTTGCCGCCTGTATCCTTTTCACAGATTCATTTGTGCGGTTCGTCTGCTCCTGTACTTCATGTATGGTATCTTCCACCTTACTGTTAATATTCTGCAGCCTGTGTAATGTCTCGGCTGCTTTCTCACTGGACTGCTGCATGGATACCGCATTCTCATCGAGTGTTTTCACTTCTGAGGTTGTCTCTGTGATGTTTTCTCCCATGATACGCATATGTTCTGAAGTATTTCTGGAATTTTCCGCCTGCTCGGCAGAATTATCCACAACATGATTTACCGCAGTCCTTACATTTTCCATTGTGCCGCTTGTATTGTCTGCCGCTGTCTGCAATAACCGCGATGCATCCAGAAGCGTCCGCGCATTCTTATCGATCTCTTTGATTGTTTCCTGCATCGCATCCCGGAGGGTGATCGTAACCCTCGACAGATCTCCTGTCTCATCCTTCTGTTTGAGCATGCGGTCATCTACCCACACTGTGAGATCTCCGGCGGCAATCTTTCCTACCGCATTGATACTGGTACGGATGTTTTTACTGATGGAGGATGCAAATTTCATTCCGACGATCATGCAAACAATCATCACTGCAAATACTGCCGCACTCAACGACCAGATGATCTGATTTATCACCATATCTTTTTCCTGCTTATCCGTTCCCACAAAAACCATGCCAATGATCTCGTCTGTCGAGCCATTCTGATAAACCGGCATAAAATATCCATAGTTCAATGTCCCCTCAATGGACACCGCCCGGCTGAAATACTCCTCGCCGCCTTTTAACACTTTCTCTACGATTTTATCCCCGGCTTTGGAATTTAACACACGGTCACCGTTTCCATCAACTGCGGAGGTCATGATTCTTTTATCCCCGTAAAAAAAGGTGACATCCATTCCGCTGTTGCTTTTAATGCGGTCTACAAGACTTTCTGATTTAGAAATGTTATAGCTTCCTTTCCAGATATCGCCATTGCTTGTCTCCATATAGTCGCCGGTGTTCTGGTCATAAGCAGCCAGTGTAGCTGCCGCTGTACCCTTTAATGCATCCTTCACTTCGTCTAACATGGAATTTTTCACCATAGTAACGGAAAACGCCAGCGAGATGATTCCCAATACAAGTACCGGGCCAATCGAAATTGCAAGGATCTTTTTCTTAATATTCATGCTGCATCCTCCTACTCTACTACAGTGACATTCTTAAAGTACCAGTTGATGCCGCCTGTGATCGTCGCATCATCCAGTGTTTTCCCTGCTTCTCCGACGGTCTCTCCGGTGTTTGTCTCGATCACTCCGTCAAACACCCCATTTTCTCCTGCCAATATCTGCTTTTTAGCCTCCTCGACTTTTTCTTCTGTTCCATCGGCACAAAAATCAGCCAGCGCTGTAATACCAACCAGATTTTCCGTCATACCGCCATAATAATTGCTGCCATCCCATGTTCCATCGATCACACTCTGCACAGCTGCAGTATAATAGGCACTCCAGTTCCAGATCACGCTGCACAGACACGCATCCGGTGCATTTTTACTCATATCAGAATTATATCCAATACTGTAGACACCACGCTCCTGCGCAAGCGTCTGCGGATACTCCGTATCACAGTGCTGTGCGATCACATCACATCCCATGTCAAGAAGTGTCTGTGCCGCTGCCTTCTCGCCTTCCGGATCAAACCAGCTGTTTGTCACTTTTACATACACCTCTGCATTCTGGTTCACGGAATAGATTCCAAGCGCAAACGCATCAATTCCGCCTGTTACCTCCGAATTTTCTGAATCCATCGCTGCCACATAGCCGATTTTGTCCGTCTCTGTATTCATTCCTGCAACAATCCCGCTTAAATATCTCGCCTGATAAATCCTGCCAAAATAGTTGTTGAAATTCTTTCCATTACTCATATATCCGGTTCCATGGGAAAAATAGATATCCGGATACTCCTCCGCCATCTCGACTGTCGTCTCCATGTACCCCCAGCTTGTCGTAAAAATAATGTTACATCCCTCATCAATACATTCCTGGATTGCTGTCCTTGTCGCTGCTGCATCCGTGTCCGCTACATTAATCTTACGCACGATCTGTTCGTCTGAAAGTCCAAGATTCTGCTGCATTCCCTGAATTCCCAGATCATGTGTATAGGTATAGCCGCTTCCCACTGCCGGATCCGACAGATGAATGACACCTACCTTGATCTCATCCTTTGGAATACCTGTGGATGTCGTATTATCCCCTGCCACGGAGCTCTCCGTTCCCTGCTCATCACTTCCATCCACACTGTTCGTTGCATAATCATCAATCTCTGTCTGCGCCCCACAGCCTGCCAGCAGGCAGCCGCACAATAACGCTGCGATCCATCCACTCCATTTTTTCCTTTTCATCTGACGCCTCATTTCTCCCTGTAAACACGATCTCTGGTATCAAAAAACAACCACTAATTCTAGTTTAATACAATTTTCTCATTTTTCAACAATTTTCTGTCATTTTTCGACATATTCATTTTATATTGTTCTCCGGCGCAAAAAAAGCTATACTGTATATAAAAAATCAGCGGCAGATGCCTCTGCGGTCACTGCTGCAGGAAAAGGATGGATAAAATTATGAAATTTATTTCCTGGAATGTAAACGGACTTCGTGCCTGCATGCAAAAGGGATTTTTAGATTTTTTCAATGAAGTGGATGCAGATTTTTTCTGTGTCCAGGAGACAAAATTACAGGAGGGGCAGATTGCTCTTGATCTCCCCGGCTACCATCAGTTCTGGAATTATGCCGAAAAAAAAGGCTATTCAGGCACTGCTATTTTTACAAAACACGAACCACTCTCTGTCTCTTATGGCATCGGCATCCCGGAGCATGACCATGAGGGGCGTGTCATCACATTGGAATACAATGCTTTTTATCTGGTTACCTGTTACACTCCGAATTCCCAGAACGAACTGGCAAGACTTCCTTACCGCATGCAGTGGGAAGAAGATTTTCTTGCCTTTCTGAAAAGGCTCGACGAGGTAAAACCTGTCATTGTCTGTGGAGATCTGAATGTTGCACATGAAGAGATCGATTTGAAGAATCCAAAAACCAACCGCAAAAATGCCGGATTTTCCGATGAGGAACGTGCAAAGATGACCACTCTGTTAAACTCCGGATTCACAGATACTTTCCGCTATTTTTATCCGGATAAAGAGGGGATCTACTCCTGGTGGTCTTACCGGTTCAAGGCACGTGAGAAGAACGCAGGATGGCGTATTGACTATTTTATCACTTCCAGATGTCTGGACGAAAAGCTGCAGTCTGCCGGAATCCATACGGAAGTGTACGGCTCTGACCATTGTCCGGTGGAACTTATTGCAGACGCCTGATGCAGCGATAATATGTTTTTTAACGTCGTTTCGCATAAGATAAAAAGGGCGTGTGAAAAAACTCTCGTTTTTTCACACGCCCTTTTTACCTCTTTCAGATTTTTTACATGATCCTATTTTTCATGATTACCATTCCCTTTTTTTGTATCTCTTTCCTGCTGCAAACAGAATACTGCATCCTGCACAGAGAATGAGCGTCCATACCATCCACAGGGAGTTGTCTCCTGTTTTTGGCGATCTGCCTGTCAGAGTGGTATTCACATCCTCATATACCAATGCATAGGTTGAGAAACCATCCGTTGCAAATGTAAACTGATTCGTGGCTGCATCGTAATTTCCATCGATCAGTGTTGCTACACCATCATGGATTCTGACGATCCTGTAAGTGCGTTCAATACTACTGTCATGGTTCACAAGGTTCTGCGGAATTGTGATTGCTATATACATTGGTGCTGATAAATCTGTAATCTGGCGATCCGCTCTTCCTGATATCTTCAATGTTAAATCAAGATTTAAGTATTGTCCAATCACATTGTTTCCAAGAACACTCTGAATGAGTGCAATCTCTTCTTTTGTTGGTGTCATGCCGGATGCACTCAAAACAAACTGCGTCTTGTTTCCGGCTTTTACTGCCTTGTTCTCGTCTTCACTTAACTTTGCAAGATTCAGAAGCTGATCTGCTGCACTTGCGATATTGATTGCAGGGACTCCCTCTCCGCTTACTGACTGTGCAGTTATCGCATTATCTGTAGATCCCGCAGCCGAAGAGGCAGTTGTGGAAGATGTATTGGAACTTTTTTCCGTTTTTGCATTACCATTATCCGCTTTCTTTGCTGTTTTCACAATAAAATAAGTTGAGAACTGATTTGTCTCAAAAGTCAGCGTACCATCTTCCGACACAGACGTTGTAAGTTTTGTGAGGTTTCCGTTATGCTCCCTTACAACCTCATATCCTGCCGCCGTGTCATAATCAGCCACTTGTAGTTTCATTTTTACAGGCTGGTCTAACTGCGTGACTGGATTCTCCCAGTTAGTTCCATCTCCCTTGCTGACAATCTGGTCTAAAGTCAGGTTTACTGCTTCTGCACTTACTGCATTTTCTACCTGTGCAAGTGCATTTGTTGTATTTGCATCCGAATCCTCCACGGTAAGACGCAGATTTCCACTTGGAGCCGCATTTGCTCCATTTTCAACAGAGGCGGAAGAAACTTTTGTTCCTGTTGTATTAATTTCATCCTGTGTCTGTGTGAAGATTCCTTTAAAATGCACGTTGGTATCCGGCATTGTGAAGGTGAAGGTGGATACCTCCGCCTGCGGTGCCAACGTAACTCCTCCATTAAGTGATACACCTTTCAACTGATAACCATAATCCGGGGTTAATCTTACCGTAACTTGTTTTCCGGCTTCTACTGCAATATGTCCACCTTTCTCATCCCCTGGATTGTTTGCAAACGGTATACTATATAAATCATATACACCTTCTACCGCAACCACCTGCGCTTTTCCATGCTCTAAATAGGCATCTTCTCCATAGGTCTGTCTGTCATATGCCCATGTAATGGTTCTCACAGAATGATCGATCTGGATATGCTGTGTTCCCGCTGCATTTAACGCTATCGCTGTCTGCTCGGATTTTCCCTCATCTGCGGACTTTCCCGGAAACTGCAGACTGTATTTTGTTTCATCACAGGAAACGTAAAATTGTATAGATGTTATGTCAGCTTCAAACACATATTCTTTTGTACTGTTGGTATCTAAACCTGTCAATTGACTGAAACTGCTGCCACCATCCTTGCTTACATATATCTGTATATCTTTAGAAACCATGTCTGCAAAGCCGTTACAGGCATCCCCCTCCAATTGTAAGCGAATCCTGTTATCTGTTGACTGCCCCGGCTGTCCTTGCGAACCCTTTTTTTCTACGACCAGTGTAATAGAATCTGGGAATCCTCCTTCACCCTCCCGTTCTGCCAGTGAAGTTTCATTCTGATTTACCGTAAGATATGTTTGAAATCCATCGTTTGAATACACACGAATCTGCATCTTATCTGGATCAAAGTTCTCGAGTTTAAATTTTACACTCCCTAAATTCCCCTCTGATATAGAAACTTTAGAATCATTTAATTCTGCACCTTCCACCGTTAACGCAACATCTGTGCCCTCTACGTCATACGTGACAGTGCTGCCATTCACAGTACCTGCAAAATTCAACTCAATTGATCTGCTGCCTTGTCCTCCTTCATTCTCTGCCGACACATTCATCCCCGGCAGGACACCGAATAGCAGTACCAATGTCAGCAGGACACTGACTGCTTTCTTCCACGCCTTTCTCATCTGCTTTTCCTCCTATACTACTTTTTAGTGTAATTTTATTCTCCCATTTTTGGTCTCTTCTCTACACTTTTCCGCTTCCGCCACATACCGTACATTTCTTCGCTCCATGACAGAGAATACAATCATCCGTGATCACACCCTTGCCATGACAAATAGAGCACGGCTTTCCATGCGAACCGCCACAGAGTTCGCAGACAATTTTTCCTGCACCCAGACAACATCTGTCGTAACCTCATTCTGCCCGGTCAGATATCCTTTTTCTTCTGCGGCACCCACGATTGTCTCCATCCCATCTGCAAGCTTCTGTCCTGTCAGATCAACTGTTTCAAATAAATCTGCCGCATCCTCATTCAGATACTCCACATAGACAATGCATTCTTCCGCATCTACATATAAATTAAATTCAGGATTAATTTTAACATGGATCACAGCCGCATACACTAAACCGTCTGGTATCCCAACCCCTCCGGCTTTCTCCGTCGAAAAAGCTTCCGCCGTTTCTGTCCCCATGACTGCTTCTGCATCACGTCTTTCTTCAGAACTCTGTTCGGTCGTTGCGATCGTCTGATCACTCACTTCTTTTCCGCAGGAAGTTACAGTAAACAACATCACCGCAAGACAAAAAAAGACTCCCATGTCACGCACCTTATGTCTCATTCAAGCCTCCTATCTCCATAAAAGGAATATACTTGAAAAATCTTAACATAAAATTACACGATCCGGGAGTTTACATATGTCTCAATCGTCACGATCAGCCTTTTTTTCCGGTTTCCATGTATAATAAAACTGGATCAGGCCAATCCTTGAATTTGTATCTGTTTTTTTGTTGAGCGATGAAATATATCGATATAACATTGCCCTTGAAATATAAAGCCTATTTGCGATCTCCTGCACCTCCTCATCCGATGCCAAAAGCATTTTCAACACCTCCTGCTCCCGTTCTGTCAGCGCATAGGTATCTGCAAATGCTGAAAAATACTCCTGCTCCTCTTCCTGTTTCCGCTCCTGATCAGGCAATTCCACATCCGTCTGTCCCATCACCGTGTAAATATAAATCGCAATGCTGATCAGTACAAATAACCCGATCGATGCGATCATGATCTTTATACTGTCGCCGGACCGGATCAGTGCTACAGAAAAGCTTCCAATGAGTATGGCGCAGAGATTGTTCACCGCTCTTCCCATGCCAGCCCAAAACTGTGGCACTCTCATGTACCCCGCCAGCCGCACAAAACCGGTCGAGAAAAACACAACAAAGAAGCCTGCCGACAGATAAAACACGATCAGCCCAAGCAAAAAAGAGCCGCCGGAAACGATCACAAGTATACACACCGTGGAGAGCAGCGTCACACAGTACATGATAAGGTTCCTGTATCTGCCTTTTCCATAATCAAACAACACGCCTGACACAAGTCCGCTGACCGCCAGGATCAGTCTTGGCCACTGTCCGATATCCATACTTCCACCTGCATGCCCTAATGTCACTGCATTGTCTAATGTTGCAAAAATACAGGTCATAAGGGCGACTGTGAAAATGAGCGTAACTGCCACTGCATACGGATGTCTGATGGGATCTGACTCATATAGGTTCCACTCCATCAGGCTTCCCGCCACCTTCCTTTTCTCCACCAGAAAAAGAAGTGCCCAGAATGCAACAGTCAAAATCACTGCTTCCACCGCTGCATTATGGATCAGATTATTTTCAAGAAACTGTAAAAAAAGTCCAGTTGCATACGATACCCCCACCGTTTCCGCCAGATGTTCTTCCATACCATAGCGGCACGCTACCCGGTAGTGTACCAGACTTCCGGCTATTCCAAGCAGCACATATAAAATCAGTCCTGCTGCAAGTGTGCTTCCATAACTCTGATGTACCTGGATTCCCCACAGACATACGGCTGCGAGAACTCCTGCACCAGCACTGCCCGCCTTCTTTGCTCTTTCCCGCATTTTACCATCCAGTACGCCAAACAGAAGAAAACCAACCGTGCTGCTTCCAAGCACATAACTCTGTGCCAGCACCACTCCGCCTGAATCCGTCTGAAATGCCATCATATTGTCAAATAAATATTCTGCTCCTAAAAACACATAATTAAATAATGCCAGAGCAGTCATAATCTCGATCCGCTCTCTCTTCCAGAAGGTATTCTTCATTTGTTAATTCTGCCTTTAATTTTTATAAAATTTCCGTATCATTCCGTGCCAGACCTCAGATAATGACTCCGCCGCCGGCAATGTAATCTCCATCATAAAGTACAACCGCCTGTCCCGGTGTCACTGCGCGTACCGGTTCTTCAAACACACAATGGATCTGATCTTCCCCGGTACGTGTCACTTTACACATACTTCCACTGTGGGAATAACGGATTTTTGCTTTTAACTCCATTTCCCCATCAATGTCCGGAAGCGACATAAAGTTCACATGATCCGCATACAGTTCTGTCGTAAACACGTCCTCATTCGAACCCAGTACGACCTCGTTTGTCTCCGGGCGGATCTCTGTCACAAACACAGGGTAACCAAGTGCAATCCCAAGACCTTTTCTCTGTCCGACCGTGTAATGTGTGATCCCTTTATGTCTTCCGAGTATTTTTCCATCCGTAGACACAAAATTTCCGGGCGGCGGCACAAGTTTTCCACACTCTTTATCAATAAATCCCGCATAATCATCATCCGGGATAAAACAAATCTCCATGCTGTCTTTTTTGTGTGCGACCATCAGCCCGATCTCCTCTGCGATCTGGCGGATCTCATCCTTATGATAATCTCCGACCGGCATGAGTGTTCTCGACAACTGCGTCTGCGTCAGATTGTAAAGTGCATAAGTCTGGTCTTTCTCGGCGGTGACAGAATTTTTGATCGCATAACGGCCATTTGGAAGCTGCTCAACCCTTGCATAATGTCCGGTCGCAATGTAATCTGCACCGATTGCAAGACTCCGGTCTAATAACGCCTCCCACTTCACATATCGGTTGCATGCGATACATGGATTCGGCGTCCTTCCCTTCAGATATTCTGCTGTAAAATAATCCATGACATTCTTTTTGAATTCCTGCTTAAAATTCATGACGTAATACGGAATTTCCAGACGGTCCGCCACTCTTCTGGCGTCATTAACGGCGCTCAGTCCACAGCATCCACCGTTTTTTTCCTGTGTAAATTCATCCTCATCCTGCCAGATCTGCATGGTGACACCGATCACATCATATCCCTGCTTCTTTAATAAATACGCTGCAACGGAAGAATCCACGCCTCCCGACATTCCTACTACTACTTTTTTTGCCATAGTTTACCTCTTTTCCCGCCATAAAAAAATTATGAGAAACCCATTTTTATGAGCTTCTCATAACATAACATGTCTGTATTTATTTTGCAACCGTTTAGGTTGTGGTATTATAGATCTCACCTGTCGTATAATTGTATGTATACATGCCTGACTTATTGTAAGTATTGGCTTTCTCTGCCTCACTCTTCGCATAACTCTCGATCATGCCTGCCTGAACCGAGGTCTGATAACCAAATCCGCCTGTCGTATGGAACAGGGATTTTACCGTGTTCATATCGGCTTTCTTAAATGCTGTCTCATCAATGGAAAGCTTATTGTCGGTTCCGATCGTGATTCCGACCTTGCTGAGCATGTTGGAATTTGCCTTTGTCAGATTGACCATGGACTTCGTGCTTCTTAAGATGCTGTTGGTATTGGAATCGCCACCCTCTTTTAACATCTTGTTGTAGCTGTCCACAAAATCACTGACCGCCTTGTAAATCTTGTCTGTATCATACTCATAAGATACTTTTCCATCTTTATCTGTCGTCTGTTTCTTTGTAAACAGAGATTTATCTCCATTTGTTCTCAGTGTCTCAGACGCCTTCTTTAAATCCTCTGCTGCGCTCTCGATATTTGCAAGTGTCTTGGAAGAATCTTTGGAAGTCGATGTGGTAGCAGACACAGACGAAGATGATGAATCGCCCGATGCCTCCTTTGTGTAATAAGCCTTCATCAGCTTTGTGTAACTTCCATTTTGGATTGTGGCATAGTCAGAATAACTAATACCAAGTAAATCTGATGTTCCAAACATTGCACTTGTTTTCGTACTTCCTGAATTCAAACTGGAAAACAGTACGCCGATGGAAGATGAATCATATCCTGAAATTGTTGCCATATTTCTCACTCCTTTGATCAGCAATCATCCATGTAAAACAATATCGTTGTGTAATTATGCATTCTCCCTCATAATTACCTTTCTCTTATCATTACATCGTCATTTTAGCTTCATTTTATTAGTTTTTCAAGGTCATTTCTGTAGTTTTGCACAAAAATTTTTAATTATTCAACAATTGTTCATACTTTATTCACATATTACTGTTACAATAAACTCATAAATGAAACGGAAATAAGTTTTTAATACTTGATAAATTTTTTCATAATAGCCCAGGCGCCTTTGGTGTCTGGGCACTCCTCATTTCAGAGGTCTTTTCAGATGGCAGAATGCCATCTGTTTTTATATATTCTCAATCTGCCAGTCAATTGGTTCCACACCATTCGCCTGCAAAAATTCATTCGCCTTGCTGAAATGCCTGCATCCGAAAAATCCCCGGTACGCAGACAGTGGGCTTGGATGCGGTGCTGTCAAAATCAGATGCTTTGGATTGGTCAGCATCGGAATCTTGCTCTGTGCCGGTCTTCCCCACAGCATGTATACAATCGGTCTGTCCTGTGCATTCACAGCCTGGATGATTGCATCTGTAAACTGTTCCCAGCCATGTCCCTGATGGGAATTTGCCTGATGTGCACGTACTGTAAGTACTGTGTTTAATAAAAGTACACCCTGGTCTGCCCATTTTTTCAGATATCCATTATTCGGGATATAACAGCCGAGATCATCATGCAGTTCCTTATAGATATTCTGTAAGGAAGGCGGTATTTCTTTCTGCTCCGGTAATACGGAAAAAGATAATCCGTGCGCCTGATTTACATTATGATATGGATCCTGCCCAAGCAAAAGCACTTTCACCTTGCTTAACGGCGTAAAATGCATCGCATTAAAAATATCGTCCGCTGGCGGATAAATCACCGTTTTACTGTATTCATCGCGGACAAACTGATATAACGCTTTATAATATGGCTTTTTGAATTCCCCCTGGATCTCATCCAGCCAGTCATTTGTGATCATTGACATTTTTGTTACCTTCTTAAAATTTCTCCTGCACTGCTGCATTTGTCCGGGACATCCAGTCTGCTGCCGGATGTCTCAGCGCCGCACCGGAACACCGCGGTCTGCAAGATAATCTTTCAAATCAGCTATTTCCAGCTCTTTATAATGGAACAGAGAAGCTGCTAACGCTGCGTCTGCTTTTCCTTCTGTCAGTGCATCATAAAAATGCTCTTTTGTTCCGGCTCCACCGGATGCGATCACCGGAATTGATACATTCTCAGAGATCATTCTGGTGAGTTCCAGATCATAGCCTGCCTTAGTGCCATCACAGTCCATACTGGTCAGTAAAATCTCACCCGCCCCCAGCCGGTCTGCTTTCATCGCCCATTCAACAGCATCCATGCCGGCATCGATACGGCCGCCATTTTTATAAATATTCCAGCCGAATCCATCTTCTCTCCGTCTTGCATCGATTGCTACAACGACACACTGGCTGCCAAATTTATCTGCTGCCTCACTGATCAGGTTCGGGTTATTGATAGCAGACGAGTTGATGGAGATCTTATCGGCTCCCTCGCGGAGCAATGCCTTAAAATCATCTACCGTGCGGATTCCTCCTCCTACGGTAAACGGGATAAAAACCTTTTCTGCAACCTTCCGTACCATATCGGCCACAGTCTCCCGCGCATCAGACGTTGCTGTGATGTCTAAAAATACTAATTCATCTGCTCCTGCCTTATCATACGCTGCCGCAATTTCTACCGGATCACCTGCATCTCTTAAGTTAACAAAATTAACACCTTTTACCACGCGTCCCTGATTTACATCCAGACACGGAATAATTCTTTTTGTAAACATTGACGTTCCTCCTACAATTTTGCAAAGTTAGAAAGTATCTGTAATCCTACTGTTCCACTTTTTTCCGGATGGAACTGACATGCAAAAATATTATCTTTTTCCACAGACGCATGAATATGTGTGCTGTACTCGATGGTTGCTTTGACAATTGACTCTTCTCTGGCTTTTAAATAATAGGAATGAACAAAATAAACAAATGGATTGCCATTCAGATTTTCAAACAGTCGTCCATTGTTCTGCAGATCCAGCGAATTCCATCCAATATTTGGAATTTTCAGTCCTGCCTGTTCTGGGATTCGAAGGATTTCTCCATCCAACAGATGTAACCCTTCCACTCCCTCAGACTCTTCACTTCCTTCAAACAAAAGCTGTAATCCCAGACAGATTCCCAAAAATGGTTTCTGTTCTGCCGCCACTTCATGAATGACCTTATCAAGTTCAAACTTCCTCAGCTGGCTCATAGCATCTCCAAAGGAACCAACACCTGGAAGGATCACTTTGTCTGCCTTTTCAATCTCATGAAAATCTCTTGTGATCACGCACTCCTGCCCCAGAAACTGTAATGCCTTTTCTACACTTTTTAAATTTCCTGCATCATAGTCAATGATCGCTATCATTCTGTCACCTCTGATAAGCCTGCCTTCTCTAATGCTTTGTAAATTTCTCTGGAATAAGTTTCTTTATCGGACAGCGCATACATAGTTCTTGCATCCTCTGCTGTCAATCCAAAATCCTGCTGTAATGCTGTCTCTGCTGCACTTTCAATCTTATCAAGCTCGCCCCTGCATTCATAAGTCTCTGCATCCTGCAGATACTTATCATATCGCTGTACAGTGCGGATCAAAGAATCCAATGCCATATCATAAACTTTTGCGTCCATCATGCTCTCGTAAGCTTCATACTCTGCCGAAACCATAGCGGTAATACGATATTTCTCATAGGTATCAGCATCCTTTTCCTTGACTTTCTCCCCTGCCACAGACTGGAAAGCATCCGAATATCTTCCCTCTGCAAATGCCTGGCTGGCATCTGCGAAACTGTTTGAATATCCAAGTAAATGTGTCCCTGCCAAAACAAATACCAGAATGGATAATGCCATCACAAAAACAAGAATCACTGGCACTTTTGGCAGTGGTGGTGTGTTATCCGGTTCTGCCGGTGGCTTTGGTTTCTTCTCTTTCTTTGGTTTTACTTTTTTCTCTTTCGGCTGCTTTGGTGCTTTTTCTTTCTTCTTTTTCTCTTTTTTCTTTTTTTCTTTCCCGCCCTTCTTATCACCGTCCGAAGAACCTTCTAACTCTTTTAAGATGTCCATATCATCCATAGGCATCTCAGTAACTGCAGGTTCTGCCTGCATTTCGGAAATTTCTTCCTCATCTGGTTCATCATCACCGAACAGTAACTTGGACAGCTTTGCCAGAAATCCCTGTTTCTTCGGCTTCTTTTCTTCTTTTACCTCGTCATCCGGCTGCACTTCTGCTTTTGCATTGTCTGCCTCCGGTATTTCGGAATCTTCGCCTGTTCCACTCAGAATCCTCATTAATTCATCATCTTCATCCGATACCGCTTTTTCGTTTTCTGTTTCCGAATCATCTAGTCCAAAATCATCAATTCCGATATCATCGATTGCCAGATCATCAATTCCATCCTCACTGGCATCCTCATCATTTTTTACTTCAGCAGTATCCTCTTTCTGCTCTGCTGTTTTCTCCACTGCTGATGCTGCCGTCTCTGCTGTATCATTTGCGGCTTCCTGATTCACGCTCTCCATGATCTGGTCAATATCATCAAGCATCGGCTGTGCTGCTTTTGTCACACCCTGTGAACTTTCGTCCCTGTCTAATTCCTGCTCGAACTGTTTTAAAAATTCATCGGGATCATTATCTTTCCGAAGTTCCTGTTCAAACTGATCCATAAACAGATCATTGGAATCCGGAATATCAATTGTCTCTCTTGTACTCTTCTGTGGCATTTGTTCTTTACTCTCAATTTCTTCTGGATTTACAGGATCACTGTCATTTAAATCAGATCTGCCATCGACGGCATTTAATAACTGATCCAGGTAATTTTCTGATTCATTCATGGTAATATTCTCCTGCTATTGATTTCTTTGTAACTATCATATATTTATTTTTCGATTATAGTAAATCAGGGATGTGAAAAAACTCACACCCCTTTTTCTGACTTAATCTACGCTCTTATCGATCAGATTGTCAATTGCCTCTACCAGCATACCGATCTCCGGCTTTGTCAACTGGGCATCTGCTCCTAACTGTTCTCCCTTTCGGCGCATCTCCTCATTCACAAGAGATGAAAAAATAATAAGTGGTATCTTCTTGATCTCATCATCTGATTTGCAGAGTTTTGTCAATCTGTGTCCATCCATGAGAGGCATCTCAATATCTGTGATGATACAGTGTACGTCCTGACGGACTGTTCCTTTATTCTTGAACTCAGTCAGCTTATCCCACGCCTCCTGTCCGTTCATTGTCATGATCAGATTCGTGTATCCTGATTTTTTCAGACACTCTGAGATCATTTTTCCAAGCAGTGGGGAATCCTCTGCAATGAGGATTGGAGAATCGCTTCTGTCTCTGGCTGTTCTCTCCTCCACATCTGATACTTTCAGTCCGGTTTCCGGGCTGATGTCCGTAACTATCTTTTCAAAATCAAGGATCACCACTAATTTTCCTTCCAGCTTGATAACCCCTGTTGCAGCACTCTTATCTTCCGTGTTGATCGTAGAATCCGGTTTAATGATATCCTCCCACGATACTCTGTGGATACCGATCACTTCATCTACATGGAATGCAATGTTTAATTTATTAAAGTTTGTAATAATGAATAAGCCCTTTTTCTCGGATGGTTCCATTCCCAGACACTTTTTCAGATCAATAACAGTCATCATCGTATCACGCGGCATAAAAATTCCCTCAACACAAGGATGTGCATTTGGAACTGGTGTTACCTGCTGATAGGTAAGAATCTCTCTGATCTTTGCTACGTTAATTCCATAATAATTGTCGCCTAACGTAAATTCCAAAACCTCTAACTCATTTGTACCTGACTCTAAAAGAATATTTGTATCCATTGTGTCTTCCTCCCACGTATATGTTCTCTTGTATTTTAATTCGATTGGTCTTCATTATATATGAACCTCAGTCCGCAGTGCACGCCAGAAAAATCAGAGATTTTCCTGGCTGTCGGGCATTCGCCCTATCACTCTCGATATATACAGACCTCACCATGCAAGCATGTCCGGTCTGTATATTCTCGATTGGCACTACTCATTGCTTACGCACATTATATCATAACTCTTCCATTTTTTACAATTTTATTTCATAAGTTGTGTCATCTCTTGTCACATGGAGCACAATATCAGAAACTTCTGTCACAGAATCCGGTATCTCGAATAAAAGAACCGCTGATTTTGTTTCTCCCGCCGGGATCTCATCATCATAAGTTGAAAAATCCGTTGTCATGATCGTTGTATAAGCAGAAACCTGCATACTCTCTGCTCCATCAGCAGAATAATCCGCTGTAAACTTTACCTTTGAAGTGAGATTATCCAGAGTAATATCCTCTTCTGTAGGATTGGTCATATCGATTGCAAGCACCATAAACTGTTTTCCGTTCGAGGCTCTTACATCAAGCACATCCGACTCTGTATAGTTTCCGGCAAGGCTTACTCCTCCATAGGCAACTTCCAGTCCATCCGCTCCAAATACATCCTCCAGCGTATTTCCGGCTGGTGTCTCATCCATTATTTCTGTGCCATCCACACTCTCACTGCCTGTGACAGTCTCTTCCGGCTCTGTTTCTTCCGCGCTCTGATCCACATAGACCAGACCATCCTTCTGATATGAATTATGCTTGGAAACAACGTGTACTGCATAATTGACGATCTGACTTTCCTCTGCCTCTGTGAGATCATATGCTTTGGTTCCACATCCTGTCAGCAAAAGCATGCCTGTCAGACATAAGATTCCTTCTATTTTTTTTCTTCTCATATTGTATCATCCTCCGCCTGTCCGCGATCAAGCCCCGTCTTTTCCGTGTCAAGTTCGAACCAGAATTCTACGCCGTCTTCATGATTTAGCACGCCACATTCCCTGTGAAATGACTCCATGATTGCCTTTACGATAGAAAGTCCTATTCCACTTCCACCATATTCCCTCGTTCTTGCCTTGTCCACTTTATAAAACTTGATCCAGACATTATCAAGATCTTCTTCCGGAATCTGTTTTCCGGTGTTGAATACACTCACCCGGACAACACTGTCTTTTCTTGTGTACCAGATTCTGATCTTCTTATCAAATTCTGCATGGTGGATCGCATTGCTCAGATAATTTGTCACAACCTCTTCCACCTTGAATTCATCTCCCCATGCATCCATCGGTCCGCTCTCGTCAAATGCGACCGAGATACCGTTTTGCTCTAATAAAATAGAAGATGAATTAATAATTCCATGGATCAGTTCCGTCAGATTAAAGCGCTCCATAGGAACAACTTCATTTCCAAACTCTAACTGGTTTAAAGTCAGAAGTTTTTTGACCATCTGATTCATTTTATCCGCCTCGTCCATGATCACTTCACAGTAGAAATCACGGCTCTGTGCATCATCATTGATACACTCCTGCAATCCCTCTGCATAACCCTGGATCAACGCCAGCGGTGTCTTCAGCTCATGAGATACATTGGATAGAAACTCCTTGCGCATCTCATCGATTTCTGTTTTTTTCTCAATATCCTGTTTTAATTCGTTATTTGCACTCTTAAGTTCTGAGATCGTGCTTTCAAGCGCACATGACAACCGGTTAAAATGTTCACCGAGTTCATCTATCTCATTTTTTCTGTGTCCTTTGGAAACATACTTGGCATCAAAATCAAGTTCTGTCATTCTTTTTGATATGTCCGTGAGTTCTGAGATCGGTGTTGTTATCCTCTTAGACACAAACACTGTGACAATCGCACTGATCGCAATTGCCAGAACGCCCACGTAAACCAGAAACTGATTTGAAATTTTTGCACTCTCACGGATACTCTCCACTGCGGTACGCATCAGTATCAGATTTCCATTGGAAAGTGTTCCATAAAGAACCATGTACTCAGATGATAACCTTGTATCTGTCTGTTTCTGTATGACGTAATTGTCTGATCTCTGTAAGATCTCGGTCTGGCTTCTGTCATCACCAAACAAAATATTCATAAATTCCATCAGAATGACCTGATTGTCATTCACCGACGACCTCACGATCGCACGGTTGGAACTGATGATCATAACTGCAATATTACCATTGGCACACAGATTATCAAAAGTGACATCAAACCCACTGGAATTCAGTTCACCTGTCTCACTGGCACCGTTGATCACATCATATCCGTCGATCAGCGAATCCTGCTTATTCAGCATATAATATTTTTCCAAAAAGGAAGTATTGATAAACCAGCACAACATAATCGTCCCTGCTACAAGTCCGACTAATATCACTGCAAGTTCGCAGGTCAGTGACCCTTTTTTATCTCTCTTCATATTATGACAACCATCCTGTAATGTCAATCAATTTTACAAATAATCGGCAATACCCTACTCCACTATAAACTTGTAACCAACACCCCAGATTGTCTTGATATACTCCCCTTTTTCCCCGATTTTGGCACGGAGTTTTTTGACATGTGTGTCAATTGTCCTTGCATCTCCAAAGTAATCATAATTCCACACGTTGTTCAATATCTTTTCACGGGATAGTGCAATTCCCTGATTCTCCATAAAATAATCCAGCAGCTCAAATTCTTTAATACTTAATTCGATTGGTCTGCCATCCACGGTCACAAGATGCGCCGTCTTATCCAGTTTAATACCGCCCGCCTCAACAAATTTTTCATCATTTCCGGCAGTCAGTCCGCTTCTGCGAAGCAGTGCATTTACCCTTGCCACAAGGATTTTCGGTGAAAATGGTTTGGAGATGTATTCGTCCACTCCAAGTTCAAATCCGGTCAGTTCATCGCTCTCATCGCTTTTTGCAGTCAGCATAATGATCGGAACTTTGGATGTTTCACGCACCTCACGGCAGACATCCCAACCGTTGATCTTTGGCATCATGACATCTAAAATGATCAGTGCGATATTTTTTTCTTTATAAAATATATCCAGTGCCTCCTCACCATCTCCGGCTTCCAGCACCTCATAGTCTTCCCTCACCAAAAAGTCGCGGACCAGTTTACGCATCCTGCTCTCATCATCTACTACAAGAATCTTTAATCTCTCCATATCGTCCTCCGGTTATGTCTGTTCTCTGTTCATCATATCATGATTTTATGGCGAATCTGTGAAATCTGTCTGTTCTGTATCCACCTGGATCCCAAGTTCCTGTTCTTTTTCGCTCACTGCCTTTTCCCGCTCCGTCAGTTCCTGCTCCCAGGATGCATAACGGTTTAAAAGTTTCGACTGATAGTCCACGATCGTCGGACTGTCGCTCGTCAGTGCTATGGCAAACATTGCCACAACGCACACCACAAGGATTGCATTCACGCACAGGGAAATCTTCAATTTCCCGGAGGACTCTGTCTCTAATGCCTTCCTGTCAATCTTTGCAAGCTTTTTTTCACGCTGTCTCGCCCTGACCGCCCGCACACGTTCCTTCTGTGCGATCTCACGCTTCTGCTTTTTTAAGCTTGCCTCAAGTCTCGGATGTGTGACCGGAATCGGCAGGATATCTTCATTTTTGATAAAAGGAATTGTCGTCAGGTATTCCTGCAGATCCTTTAAATAACTGTATCCGACTGCCGTTTCAAACAGTTTCTGTCCGATCATTTTGTTATAAACCTGCAATATGACCTCCGGATCATTCATATCGGTCTTGGTCTTGATATATCTGATCCCCTCGATCTCCTTTTTCGCCTGTTCTGCTTCATCTTTATTTTCAAAAGAAAATCCACCAACGCTCACTCTCTGCGTATTTTCCGGCATCTGTTCTTCCTCCGTTCCATTTACACTTCCTAAGCACATGTTATTTTTTATTATAAAAAATAAGATTACATTTTGCAAGTTTTATCCGTGCAGATATAGAATACTCTCCTCCGGGATAGCGAGATACTGCGGCATTTTTTCCTGATATTCTTTCTGCCAGCTTTCTTTTGGGATTTTCCACCAGACATCATGTTCGAAAACAACCACCAGTTCAAAAGGATCGTTGAGGATCTTTCCGTTTTGGCACTCCACCAGATTTTCACGCTGTCCGTTCTCCGGCAGCCTTAAATAATGTGCGCGGATGCCGATATGTGTCGTATTTTCCGGGATCATGCCCTTCACGCAGACCGTTGTATTCCAGTTTGGCAGAACCATCGTATGGTCGTCCACTCTCTCGATTTTTTCAATATTTTTGCAGCCTGTCAGCTTCGCTGCCGCCGGTGTGCCGGGATTTTTAAAAATCTCTTTTGTGACGCCAAATCCCGCCTGTCTGCCATCCTCCACGATCAGCATATGTTCACAGAAGCGGTAGATCTCATCGCGGCTGTGCGTCACCATCAGAATGTCTTTGTCATAGCCGGACAAAAGTTCCAACAGTTCCAATTGAAGTTTTTCCTTCAAAAATGCATCCAGCGCAGAGAAAGGCTCATCCAGCATCAAAACCTCCGGGTCTGACGCAAGGATTCTCGCCAGCGCCACACGCTGCTGCTGCCCACCGGATAATTTTCCCGGATAAGAGTATTTTAACTCTGTCACATGCAGCAGTTCCATATAATCTGCCGTCTGTTTTTTTATCTCCTCCGCAGACATTTTCTGACCGGGACGATACTGAAAACCGGCCGCAATGTTCTTCTCCACCGTCATGTTCGGAAACAGTGCATAATTCTGGAATAAATAACCGACATGCCTGTCCTGCACGTGCAGATTGATCTTTTTACCGGAATCAAACAATACCCTGCCGTTCAAAACAATTTTCCCACGATCCGGTGTCTCAATGCCGGCAATGCATTTTAACGTCATGCTCTTGCCACAGCCGGACGCACCGAGGATTCCGGTGATTCCCTGTTTTCCTTCGGTATCAAAAGAAACAGACAGCACTTTGTCATTTAGTTTTTTTTCGATCTCCACCTGTAAACTCATCTTTTTTTCTCTCCACGCAGATTCATTCCTGCCACGATGAGCAGGGAAAAAGCAACAATGATCAACACGTATTTTCCTGCGGTATCCATATCCCCGGCCGCCACCTCAGAATAAATGGCGAGTGGCAGTGTCCTTGTTTTTCCTGCAATATTTCCGGCGATCATCGCAGTCGCTCCGAATTCGCCGAGCCCTCTTGTGAATGCGAGCACGCCGCCGGAGAGGATTCCCGGTCTTGCCTGTGGCAAAATAATTTTCCAGAAAATGGTGCGTTCACTCATGCCAAGCGTCCTGCCCGCATAGATCAGATTTGCATCGACCTGCTCGATCGCGCCTCTCGCCGAGCGATACATCAGTGGAAACGAGATCACGACAGCCGCCAGAACGGTTGCCTGCCAGCTGAACACGATTTTATAATGAAATACTTTTTCTAAAAAGATACCGGCCGGTCTTTTTGCTCCAAACAGATAAAGCAAGAAAAAGCCCGCTACGGTCGGAGGCAGTACGAGCGGCAGTGTCAGCAATCCATCCAGCCATGCTTTTGCTTTTGGGGAACGGACAGACACAACGCCCCGTGCTGCCCAAAGCCCCAGAAAAAATGTGATGATGATCGATACGACCGATGTTTTTAACGAGATCCATACCGGAGAAAGATCCATTTTTTATGCCTCCTGAACTACTATCCTGTCTTATTGCTGTGAATTGACAGTGAATCCTGCCGCCTTGAATACGTCAAGCGCTTCATCGGACTGTAAAAACTCCATGAATACATCTGCTGCGTCTTTGTTCTTTGTCTCTTTTAACTCTGCCACCGGATAAATGACTTTGGAAACACTTCCCTCCGGTGCTTCTGCCACAACCGAAACCTTGTCAGTCATGGAAGCTGCGTCTGTTGCGTAAACGATCCCGGCGTCTGCGCTTCCCTCAGCCACCCAGTTTAATACCTCTGTCACGTTAGTTCCAAGACTTAATTTACCTTCCACACTGCTCCAGAGATCCAGATTCTCCAATGCCCCTTTGCCGTACTGTCCTGCCGGAACACTCTCCGGATCACCAATTGCGATCATATCTGCATTCACAATGTCCTCAAAAGAAGTGTAGCCGTTCTCTTTTCCTGCCGGAACGATCAGAACGATTTTATTTTCCAGAAGATCCACAGATGCATCCTCTGCGATATAGCCCTCCTCCTGCAATGCCTCCATCTGTTTTAATGCTGCGGAAAAGAAGATGTCCACATCTGCGCCAGCCTCAATCTGTGACTGTAATTTTCCGGAACTGTCATACGTTCCTTCAATGGATACTTCCGGGTACTGTTCCTCAAACATTGGGATCAGATGCTCTGTAAAAGATTTTTCCAGACTTGCGGCTGCCGCCAGTGTGATCGTTACCTGAATGTCTGCATTCTGTGCTGCACCGGATGTTTCTGTTGTCACAGTTTCCTCCGTGCCTTCATTCTGCGCCGGAGCATCTGTGTTTGTATCTGCTCCTTTATTGCTGCCACAGGCTGCAAGTCCTGCGGTCATAGCTGTCAGTAATAGAACTGCTGTCAATTTTTTCATCATTTTTTTCTCATTTTTCTTCTGATTGTTTTTATATAAATCTGCAAATTGTTTGCAAATTCATGATTCTTTTATTTTCCCGCACAATTTCCGGTATTTCCCTTTAAAATATCAATTCCATGCGTCAGTGCACCGATCACATATTCCAGACACTCTCTTACCGCCTTCGGGCTTCCCGGTAGGTTGACGATCAATGCCTCTTTCCGGATTCCCGACACGCCTCTGGAGAGCATCGCCCTCGGCGTGATCTGCAGGGAATAATAGCGCATGGCTTCTGAGATTCCCGGTGTTTCGCGTTCAACTGCACGCATGGTTGCCTCCGGCGTATTGTCTCTTTTGGAAAAACCTGTTCCGCCTGTCGTTAAAATCAGATCCGCTTTATCTTCATCCGAAAGTTCACACAACAGTGCTGTCAGCGTGTCTCCATCATCCGGGATGATTTTTTTGAAAACCACCTCATAGCCCTCTTTTCCCACAATTTCTTCGACCGCCGCTCCGCTCGCATCCTCCCGCTCTCCCTTAGAAGCGGTATCGCTTAACGTGATGACTGCCGCCCGGTACTGCACATGAAACTCATCCCCGACACTGATTTTTCCGCCGTGAAGCACTTTCGCAAACACGCCGTTCGTCGGCATGATGCACTCTCCCATCTTCTGAAAAATCTCACAGCCGTGATGACATTCTTTTCCGATCTGCGTTAATTCCAGCACCACATCTTTGCACGTAAACCTTGTCCCGACCGGGAACTTTGTAAAATCATAGCCGCTCACGACGAGATTTTCTCCGAAAGCCCCATCTGTAACCTCTGCACCACGCGCCTTAAATGCGGCGATCGTTTCCTCTGATAATAAGGAAATCTGCCTGTGCCAGTTTCCTGCATGGGCATCTCCCTCAATGCCCCAGTTTTCCACAAATACTGCGGATTCTATATTTTTCTTCTGTGTGCCACGCTTTTCACTGATGCACACAGCCCTTACTTTTCCCATTTAAAAACCCAGCCTTTCCCACAACCTGCAAAGATTGTGTCTCTGTACTAGCCTCCAATTTCAGACATTTCTCTGTGTTCTGTCCGCTCCGGCTCATTGATTTCCCCAAAATGATGGCACTTCGGTTTTTGTGTGATAGTCTTTTCAATCTGCGCTTTTAACTCTGCATCCGAAACGCCGTCTCTTAACAGCGTGCGCAGCTCCATTCCTGTCTCATATTGCAGACATGGTTTTAAAAAACCGTCCGCCGTCATGCGGACACGATTACATCCACTACAGAATTTATGTGAAATTGCACTGATAAATCCAATTTTTCCTTCAAATCCATCAATTTTCCAATAATGTGCCGGTCCGCTTCCAAGTTTTTCCACGCACGGTCTGATCGTCCCATAAGTTTCACAGAGTATCTGCCTTACCTCTTCCTCTTTTAATGTATGTTTTTCTTTTCCCTGACCGATCGGCATCAGTTCGATAAAACGGACATTTACACCGTCTTTTGCAAGTTCTGCCAGCGCAAGCAGCTCCTCTCTGGTCTGGTGCATCAGCACACAATTCACTTTTACAGAGATCCCTGCCTGTTTTTGCGCCTTTCGTATTCCCCGCAGCACAACTTCCAGATTACCGTCAAAGGGATTCCTGTCCACATGGCATCCACCTGTGAGTGAATTGTAATGTTCCGGGTTTAATGTATCCAGACTGATATTCACACCATCGAGTCCCGCTTTTACAAGACCATCCAGCTGTTGTTCCAAAAGGATCCCGTTCGTCGTCAGTGTCACTTTTCCCATGCCGCATTCCTTTTTTAGCCGGAAAATAAGTTCTTCAATATGTTCCCTCACCAGAGGCTCACCCCCGGTCAGCTTAACATTTTTGATCCCGAGACTGCGGTAAATTCCAGCAAGTTTTACGATCTCGTCATAAGTCAGAAGTTCTTCCTGTCTCAGATACGTCTTACGCGTCTGCGGCATACAATAAATACAGCGCAGATTACAGCGGTCTGTGACCGAAATGCGGATATAGTCGATATTGCGGCTGTATTGATCTAACATTGTTCTCTTTCCTTACTTCGCTCAAAAAGTCCGGATTTTCCACCGTCTTTTTTTTCTAAATGAACGTCAAAAATTTCCATTGCGCGGTCCATTGCCTTGCACATGTCATAAATCGTCAGAAGCGCCACATTCACGCCCATCAGTGCCTCCATCTCCACTCCGGTCTTCCCGGAAACTTTGACCGTGCACAGTGCCTTTATAATGTTTTCCGTTTCCTTTACCTCAAAATCAACGGTACATTTATTCAGGCAGAGCGGATGACACATCGGGATCAGATTTGACGTCTGTTTTGTTCCCATAATGCCTGCCACACGCGCTACGGTCAGCACGTCACCTTTTTTTGCCGTGTGGTTGACGATTGCAGACATTACCGCGTCATTCACACGGATCTTGCCGCTCGCCACCGCAATGCGCTCTGTGATCTCTTTTTCGGAGACATCCACCATCACGGCATTGCCATTCTCATCAAAATGATTCCATTCCATACCTCTTTAAACCTTTCCAAAAGAACAGTCCGGGAATCTGCACTCTGCACATCCGAGGCATAAGCCCCCATGTCCCAGCACATAAAAATCTTCCGCTTTCACCGGGATCCCGGCTGCGATCCTCGGCAGCATAATGTCGAAAATAGTGCTCTTTGCGTACATCACGCAGCCCGGCAGTCCCATGACCGGCGTTCCGTCCTCAAAATATCCGAGCAGAAACATAGCTCCCGGCAGCACCGGCGCACCGTAGGTGACAATCTGCGCTCCCGAACGTTTAATTGCTCCCGGCGTGCGGTCGTCCGGATCAACGCTCATGCCTCCGGTACATAAGATCATATCCACACCTTTTGCTTTGTACTCTGCTATTTTTTCCGTGATAAGCGCCTCGTCATCCCCCGGATAACAATGCTCTACCGTCTCAATGCCATAGGCTTTCAGCTTCTCAATGACCACATCGGAAAAGGTGTCCCGGATCAGTCCTTTTGCCACTTCACCGCCCGTCGTGATGAGCGCCGCCGACTTTAATTTATAAGGAAGCACATTGACAAGCGGCTCTTTGCCCGCACACCGTTTTGCTGCTTCCATTTTTTCTTTTTCAATGATCAGTGGGATGATTCTGGTTGCCGCAAGCTTCGCCCCCTTTTTCACCGGAGTGTAGGAATGCCTCGTTGCGATCATCATCTGTTCAAGTGAATTGACTGCCAGAAGTTTTTCCACATTGATTGTTAAAATTCCGTCAATGTCCGAGGTCAGCTCGATTTTCCCCTCTTTCGGCTGGGAGGCATGCATATGTTCTCCCTGACAGATCTCACGCAGGATCTCTGCCGCCTCATCCTCATGAAGCATGTTTTCGTTTTTCTCCCACACATAGAGATTTTCTTTTCCCATGGATAATAACACCGGGATATCCTCTTCTGTCACGATATGCCCCTTGCGGAATCTCGCATCTTTCGTGACACCCTTTATGATCTGCGTCATGTCATGACATAAAACATGACCGACGGCTTCCTCTGTTTTGATTAATTTCATTGTTTTTCCTCTTATTTTGTCTTGGCGTTCGGGTAAATGCGCGTCATCTTTGCGTCATCATAATGCTCATCCATGTACACCTGCCAGTTCTGCGTCGCTTCCACCTGTCTGCCTCTCTCATCATAGCGTATTAGCGCCATGCAGGACACCACAACATTGCAGCACATAAATACGATCAGCATCCATGTCACTGTCTTACCGATCACGACAGGAATTTTTTCTATCCATCCTGAAATTTTCGGATACAGAATCTTAAACCACACAACGGCTGCGATTCCCCAGAAAAAGCAGTACAACAGGTTAATCCTTCCGCCGAGGTTAAACGGCATCCAGCTGTAATCCCAGAATACTTTTCCAAATACCAGCTCCGTGAACACACTGCACAGATACTCGTAAGCACCGCCTAAAAAAGTGCCTGTCCAGAACAGAAATCCATCACTTCTGTCCTTATATTTATATAACATTGCTGTCACCATTGCAATTGCAAGTCCCCACACGATACTGAATGGTCCCCACACCACACTGCTGCGGCTCATCCATACCCCTGCTGTGATGCGGCAGAAAATCGTCTCCGTGATATCTCCCAGGAATGCTCCCACAAAAAATAACATCACGATTTTATAAAAATCACAGCCCTTTGCAAAAACGGTTTTATCCTTTGTGACCTTTTCCACAAAGCTTGCCTTCGGGTAGGCTTTTGTCATTCGTTTTTCAATCGATCCTGCAATCTTATTGCCAAGCCTGATGCGGAAACGATCGATTTTGTTATTTGCTTCCAGCCACTTCTCCGGGTGTCTGCTCTTTCCTGTCACAAGCAGATAGGAGGCGAGTACATCCACCACAAGCACACCGATCAGCACCAGCAGAACAATATGTACCAAAAGCTGTGGCAGTATTGCAAGCAATCGGAATACCCACCGGTTGGCATACTTCACCACAACATAACCCAATGCACCTTTTATCAGTGAAACCGGGAGACAGATGTAACCGTCTAAGTTCCATTTACTCTTACTATAATCCCACCAGCGTTTATGATAAAACCTCTCAATTAACTTTCCAGCGACGAACTCTGTAACTGCTGCATACAGGGATGCAAATAAAAAGAGCCATAGCCCGGTCAGTTCCTGCAAGCCCACAGACATTGCAACAGCTCCCACACCGTACAGGATACATAACGGGCCATTTACCAGCCCACGGTTGGAAAATTTCCGGTGCATAAATGTTGCCGCGGCTGTCTCTAACACCCAGCCCGCAAAAGAATATATAAAAAATAGCCACAATAAATCATATCCGGTAAACTGTATCATTCGTATGTCCTCTTTCTGATTTTTCTTCTATATAAACATAGATATTTTTCTCGAATACACTCTTAGATTATATAGAAGCCACCGCTTTTCTTCAAGTAAATTTAAAAAGCCTTTGCAGAAAATTCTTTCCACAAAGGCTTTTCAATCACTTATATTTGATAATTATCTTCTTACTCTTTTTTTCGCATAACAGAATGCTGTAATTGCACAGCCGGCAAATAATACCCATATTACTGCCATACTGCCGTTATCTCCTGTTTTTGGAGAAGATGTCACGGTCTCTGCTGTTGCAGAAGCTGCATTGTCCGTCTCTGTTGCCTGACTCTGTGCTGGTTCTGCTGTTGTCGGATTTGTCACAGAGCTTCCCGGTGTCGTCGGATTTGCTGGCGTTGTCGGATTTTCCGGTGTTGTCGGGTTTGCTGGTGTTGTCGGGTTTCCCGGTGTCGTGCTTGTATCGTCTGCTTCCGCAAAAATGAATGTACTAAAATGAGTTACTGTGAAAGTAATGGTACGGCTATTAAGATCATATGAATATCCATTTCCATTCGAAAAATTCTCATTGACTGTACCGTCAGCATTCATATGTAAAATAACAAGTTTACTGATATCGATTCCCCTTGGAACAGGGATTGTAATTGTAACCGGAACTGCAAGTCCAGAAGCTGCTGTACTTACATTTGTCAGTGTAATTCCGAGTGGAATTGCATTTTTGTATTTACTGTCCAATGTGGCAACATCCGCTTCTTTGGTAATCTTTAATCCGACATTTGATACCCCATCATCTGCATTCAATGCTGCACCCAAAACTTTAATATTTGCTGTATCAATATAAGCTTTTACATCCTCAGAAACATCATTTGCAACCGTAATTCCAGACATTTTCTCAATTGCTTCTACCGTTGCACGCGTATCACTGTTTGTCTGCATTGCTGTTCTAAGAGTTGCTGTATCAGTTTCCTTCAATCCATCTCTTAATGCTTTGGCAATCTCTGCTTTTTTTGTCTCGTCTGCTTCATTATAGATTCTATTTAAAGTATCTGCATCTGCTTTCTCTACTGAATCCACGCCTGCTTGAGTTAATACATCTTTTAATGTATTGTCAACCTCTTCACTGGACGATGTAGTATCATAAATATCCGTAAATACTTCGTCACTATCTAAACAGTTATCGATATCGTCGCTTTTCACAACAATTCCAACTTTATAATATTTATAGTCTTTTATAGATTCATTATAATCTACTCTTGTATCATAATTACCAAGCCCAGTGCCACGACACGTTCCTCTTAACCATTGTTCGTTATCATTACTTTTATATAATGTCGCTGCAATGCGTTTTCCCATCAATTGAGAATTTTTATCTACTCCCGGAATCGTCAAAATACCTTTTTCCCATTTCACTGTAGAAATATTTATTGGATCCAATTTTGCTGTAGGTTTTGTATAATTATATGTCACTGTATTTACTTTTGTGGTAACAACACCATTTTTAACAATAAAATACTTAAATAAATATTCTCCTGACTCACTAATACAATCTGATATATCAACCTGTGCTTCTCCATCCGTGAAATCACAGTTTACTAATTTACCAAAATCATCACCATTCATGCCACGCGTAAATGTATAACATATTCTTCCACTACCAGATTGATTACTTGAATCTTTTACGATAATCTTTCCATTTTTCACTTCAGCAGACACATCATCCAATGTTCCATTTACATATTCAATATTCTCAGCATCATCCGCAAATAATATGTGATTAAATGCCGTATTACATCTTGTATAGCAAAGCAAGTCTCCCTCTGTACTGATTAATGCTACATATAATAGATCAAGTATATTTCCGGAAACTTTCACTTCTACCTGTTGATTTTTTTGCTCAGTTGTCTCTTTTGCAAGATTAAATAATTCATCCATTGTATAATTATATTCTTGCTTATTATACACATAATAAGCAATATACGCATTTTCTTCACTCGTAGTAATCCGATAGTTAAAAGCATTCTCTCCAATATCATATGATATCGGTTTGATTTCAACCTTACCATCTATTGTCTCTGCCTTTGTCAATACCTGTGTCGGCAGCATTGTCACTATTAAAACAACTGCCATGCAGAGTGCCAACACATTCCACTTCATTCGTCTTTTCCTCATAACTTTGTATCTCCTTTATCTTTGATTGTGATACAGCAACAAAATCAAACCCCTTGTCCTATTTTCCAAAATAATGGTTATAATTTTATTAACTGCTCGGTACGTTCGTCTTATTATGTAAAAGACGAACCTTTTTCCTTAAAACATATTTACACACTTAGCTTTCTGTTTTAATGTCGCATGAACATATAAATCCATGGTAATCTGTGTGGAAGAATGCCCTAAAATAGAGGAAACTGTTTTACACTCAACCCCACTCTCAAGACACGAAGACGCAAACCCACGACGCAGCGAATGAAAATTATAATCAGAAAGATTACAGTGCTTTAAAATGGTTTTAAAATGTTTCTGCACATTCCGGGGTTCCGTACAACGTGTGGTTCCTGTCAGGAAATAACAATCCTCCGGTTTTCTTTTTTCTTTCAAACAATTTTAAAAAAAATATGGAATCGGTATCGTTCTTATCGATGAAAACGATTTTGGAGTTCGGATATATAGCATTGTTTTTGGAAGTCCTTCCCTGTAATTATCATTTTGAATCCGCGATACAGTCCTTTTTATCTCAAATATTCCCGTGTCCAGATGAATATCTTCCCATTTTAATCCACATAATTCACCAATTCTGATACCTGTGCTTCGGCACAACAGAATCCCAAGTGCATATGTGTCATTTTTCTGTAATAAATATTCTTTGATACATGCACTTTCATCCTCAAGCAGTACTTTAGATTCCAAACGGTGAACGGTAAGATAACAGTGATGTATCATTTCCTCATAATTGTCGTTTTGCACTGCATGTTTTCTTAGAATCGTTTTCAAAACACGCAGCGCAGAATAAATGGTACTATCCGCATATTCTCTTTCCTGCAAATCCAAAACCAATTGTTCGAGGTATACCTTGTTCAATTTCATGACATCAATTTTCCCTAATTCCGGTTCGATCAGCTTTCTGATCAGATAACAGTAATTTGCATACGTGCTTTTTTTAATTTTTGTTTTTTGCTGTATCAGCCAATTTTCACACATTTCTTCTGTTTTTAAATCATTGTTCATAGTTCCTCGTTTCCGCATTGTTCCTTATTTTTTTGTTGAAACACAATGCAATTACAAATTATAAAAGGTTGTTACATCTCTTGCTTTTTGAATCAAAATATGCTAGATTGGATAAGAAAAGGGGCTGTGAAAAAAGAATAGTCCCGAAAAAAAAGAAAGACCAAGAGTTTA